>Ga0209208_10000096_pt1 | contig 86185 bp, 46 predicted proteins | sample S1TSphfallax_3_FD_187694 | JGI IMG/M metagenome (GOLD analysis project Ga0209208, IMG submission 187694) | Host-associated microbial communities from peat moss isolated from Minnesota, USA - S1T2_Fd - Sphagnum fallax MG (SPAdes) (version 2) | ecosystem: Host-associated > Plants > Peat moss >... | reverse complement strand
TTAAATACATAACGTAATAGAAAAAGTTATAACATTTTCATTCAAGTTGTAACCAATTAGTGAAGGGAAAAATGTATTTCATTTTAATTTGTCCTTGTAGAAGTGAGCATTCAAGCTTTAGGCACAGTGAAGCCCTAGGCGTAGAGAATGTAGTAGTTGGGGGCTTTTGCATGATGACCAAAATTTCTTGAAGCACACCAATGGTGACATTACTTGGTGTTAGAACATCCACCAAAACAATTGGAAACCATATCTATGAAATTGCAAAGAAAAATTATTCATAACAACAAACAGTGGAATCATAACCATTAAGAGTTGCTCACAAAATTGACATATAAGCTGCACATTTATGTCGAGATATTCACATAAACCTCAAAAAACTACAAAACTGCATCTATCATATATATATATATATACACACACACACACATAAAACATCTATATTAAATTGCTGTTTATTATGAGAATATGCTCAAATGCACCAATCATATTGTCATCTTTCAAATAATTTTGGAAGAACAATATAAAGACATGTAAACCCTAATCTTTTGCTTTCTATTAGCATTTCCCATTCAATGATGTTTGATAAAATGCTAAACATGGGGCATTCAAGATTCTTTAGCCATGAACAAAATATTAAAATATGTTTCTTTTTGTCCACACATCCAACAATGATGAAAAGTTTGATTGTGAGTTTGACCAAATTCTACAATTTTTTTATCATGAAATTTTCACACATACCAATATCTTTCTTATGTTCATTGTTGTTTTCTATATGGGTAGTGATCTTGGCTTTGGGTTTTGAGATTTTGAAAAAATAACTTTCATAAAAGACATTGGATCATTGCCCATGCTTGGATGCAATTAATGATTGTCACTAATATACAGCCTCCACAAAGAGATTGATGCCATGAGAAGAAAATTACATTTACAAGCCATGTGTATGGAATGGAGCACAACTAGATCAAAATAGAATACCCCAAAATGACAATAGCAAAATCCCAAAGATTAAAATAATCACAAACCCCACCACTCACCCATACAACCCTTCCCCATAAAAGAAAAAAAAAGAAAAGAAAAAAATAGCACCAATTTCACATGCTCTACAACAATTTGGAAACTATTGCTGAAAATGACAAGAGTCAGACTTACAAGTGGAGGAAAAGAAGTAGGGCACAACGAAGGTAGTTAGAAGATTTCCTTTGAACAATTGTTGAATCTGATCACCAAAAATAGGTTCCACACCTCTAAGGTAGCTATTTGCATTGAACTCATTGTTGATGCTTCTGATGTCGTCTTCTACATGTTCATCATGATTAGAGACAAGTATGTTCCTTTTGACGATGTTTTTCAGAAGAGACCATGATAGGCACCCATAAACACATAGATTTTGCCTAGTGTGATAGCTTTAATTTCTAAGTTTCCCAATGCACCTATAGTACCAGCGATTTTGCTGTACATTTGTATCACTTGTTGCTAGCTAATGTGCTTCAATGACAAGAGCTATGCTGGTGATAAGTTCATTGGTGCTAAGAGCACTGTTGGCTACTGGAGGCAACGACAGTCACACATGTGACGACATTAGGGCTTAGTTGCTCTAGATGATGACGATGCTATCACATGGCGCTAGGAAGACTTGGTGATTTCATTCAAATTTTACCCCCATTTCCTTGTTGCAAGGGTCTTTTCTGTGTAACCTTTTGGCAAATTTTTGCCAAAAAAATAATCACCGCTTAGGAGGTGTATTCTGCCTCTGTTCATCCCTAGGGATGAACTAAACTGACAGAATGCGGCTCTGATGGCATGTTCTCTAGTACAATAGCTGCCTTGGAAGGAAAAAGCCATATGCGAATCCCTTGATCCCAGGTAAGGGTTATGAACACAAATTCCTGTGTCTCAGATGAAGCTGATCTGTGGAAACAAGACAGTGTGCACATGGAGGACTAGCCTAAAGAAAACATCAGCAAGGTATTGTGTGAGGTCCATAATCTCATGTTAACCCAGTTTTTCAGCAGTGTGCAGTGTGTATATCTAATTTCCAGCAAACTTAACGCTTAAACGTCAGTGCCTACCAGAATGGTTTGCCTCCTCCCTGGTACTCCTTCCTATACTATCCCAGGTCAAAAACTGACACCCCTATGTATAGGGTAACTTGCTCGATGGGCGTTGCACAAAGTAAGCACAGTCAAAAAAATTATAAAAAAAAGGGAGAAGCCTTTTGTGAATTGGAACACATGTCGTGTCGTTTTATGAGGGGCGTTCTGTTTTACAAAATGCTCACCCCGTTATTATGTTTTATAATGTAGCCTGCAGATACAGTACAAAATTTGGAGCAGGGCTTTACACTATAGGGGACAACTTCCTTGTTGTCTCTTGCCCCTCTCATGTGCCAAGGGTCTCTCAAGCTTATTTATAGAAATTATTGGGCTTGGAAAGGGAGAATTTTTGTAAGCACCTCAAGTTTTGCTATCTGCTACTCTCAAAAGTCCAGTTTTGAAAGTGGAGTTGGCAGGGTTTTGGGAGGTGCTGGGCCTCAACAACATGGCCTAGAGCAGTAATTGCTTGCTTTTTTTCTCGCTTGTGTGTAAATAACCATTGTATGTGCAACTTTGACCACTCATTACTACCCATCTCAAGTCCAAATATTGAATTTCTTTTTCTACCAACCTCATATAACCACCTTCCATCTACTATAAAAGTTTTAGGATCAGTAAAGTATGGCAGCTAAATCAAATATTCCAAAAACATCAAAAATTTGAAAGCTGCCCATATTTCATAAAATTGTACATTCATCCATGGGGATTTTTCATTTCTCACTCAAATTAAACGTTTTTACTCCCAAAATATTCAGATTGAAGTTCCTTACAAGTCTGCAAAGGAGAAATATTGAAAATGTGACAAAAATTCCAGCCATTGGGAGATTATATGGTTGCCGCTCCCCCTTGTCACTTGGCACTGGTTTGGTCATTAAGGGTTAATGCCTGTCGAACTTACCTGCATAACCACACATCAGGTTCATGGCGCTGCCCTGTTGAAGTGCCATTTGTTATTTCAAACATTCCTAAATATCAGTACACAATAAAAAGGATCGGAGCAGTTTGCAGCAGGAGCTATACTTACAACTGACAAGTTGAAGACTCTCCCATACAGCCAGAACAAAATGTGAAAAAGACACGGTACCTACACTTAGGCCCACTTTAGATGGGTCCAGGGTCCAAATTCCTAGAAACCAATTTGGACTCATTTGAAGCAAATTGAATCCTTGAGTTGAACCCTGCCTTGGACCCTAGTTGGCATCTTGGTTCTTCAAATCATAATCTCTCCTTTTCAGCTTAAAAAAGAATTGGTTTAGGGTCTGAACCCAGATGATTTGAACCAATTGATTTTCCCTCCAAAATGCTGCCATGTAGATTAGCCTTGATTTGCAACTTTTGGTCTTTGACCCTCATCTAAAGGCCATGGGTCCAATTTATAGATCTCATTCAATAAGATTACTCTATTTCATTGGACCCTGGACCTTGGATCCTCATCTAACTAAAGTGACCCTTAGTTAAGGCAGACTGTGCAACTAGATGGGAGACACGCAGTTCAAGAACTAATAAGTGTCACAAAGTGGATCTTTACCCTATAAGAGGCTATCCACCACTACGACAGGTCTAGGCGTCAAAATTTCTCCAGCGGTCACACTGAACAGTACCATCTTCCTAACTTTCCAAATCTGCTTTCTGGAGTAAAGTTAATTCAGGGACTTTACAGGCATCCTGTGTCATGGACCTCCCTAAAGCACGAGCTCAATTTGGTAAATGAATGGGGAAGATAAGGGGTGTTTGGTGTAAGAACGGTTCTCTGTTCAATAATGGGTGAAATGAAACAGATTAGGATTTCAAACTCAAAAACTTTGATCATTGCATCTTTGCCTGTGGAATAGAAAGAAGTTTTGTAAAGCCCTAGCTGGCGCACCCATCAGGTTTTAAATCACTCAAAATGAACTAAAAATGGAGAAGATATAGGTTTGAAACTAGAGAGGGGTATAAAGTTATTTTTTCAAAACAATTGAAGCAAACTTTCACTCATCCTCTTCATGTGTTTTCTGTGTGGCTCCTTTATCTCTGACACTTGAAGAACATTTGTAGCCCTTCAGTTTGTGCATCCAATGACATAAAAATTGCTCAATTTAGTTAAATAATGAGGAAAATATTGAAAATTGTTTGGTGATATGTAATTGTTTAGTGATGGGTGATTCTACCCTAATTCTGAAAATTTCCTAGTGTGTTTGGTGGCCACCTTATGCACATTAATAAGGATTCTTGAAAGACACTTAGTGCACCTTAAATCTACAACAAGCCCTTTACAATGGGGTGTAGGTCTCTTTCCATTAGGCTGCTGTGATTCAATTAACACATAGTATGATGTGATCCCAGCAGCATGATGGGAACTCACTGAAATGGAGCCCTGGTGCTTGGTGCATGGACAGGCACTTGGAGAGCTGCAACTGGCTGGAAATTATGTACATACTTTATATTGGGAAGGTTTCCAACAATTCATATGTAGTGAACTTTCTAGAGAACTTAAAAAAGAACAAATGTTCTCATAAGAAAAAGATGAATGCATCTTCTACAGATTGAGAGTCTAACTTTACATTTGGTTAATGCTTGACCTGCAGAGGTCTGAGGTGACTGAGCACAACTAGATGGAACAAATGTAATTAAAAGCTACCCTCTGACCAGAAGCTATGAATCCAATGGCCTAAATAGAAAGAGGCCTTACTCAATATGTGTGGGAGGCCTTCCTTGTAAGTTCAAGGTAGCTTTTACCTTTAACAAAAAAAGGAAAACCCTGCATATAAAAATCAAGGACAGGAACCCATCCATCAAAAGTACAAGGCAAATGAGAGCACAAGTAATCACAATCCAAAAAAAAAATACAAAAACAAACAATCAACAAAAACAAGGTAAAAATTGTATGCAAATAGGACCCATGATTACGAAATGAAGATCAATGATAACAAAGAAGACCTAAGACAAAAAAAGTTGTCGTCCATCACAAATCGGCTAGTCATGGAGGTGCACTAGCTTTGATGTGTGCAAGAGATGAAAAACCTCAACCAAATGTAGTAGCCCACTGAAGAATTGCTATGGCTTGCGCACATTGTAGAGCCATGGACATGCGTTGTTGATAGTAAGAAACAAGCATCAAGGGGATTAAAGAAGACCTTTAATGATGCACGATAGTGGTCTACATACAAGTGGTAAAAATGAATCAAAACGAAAATGAAGACACCCAAACATTTCAATAGCATGGGGAATGAAGTCATTGCTTGATGTTTGTTCGACTAGTGTTTGTTCAATGTATGATCATCTCTTCTCCTGAGCAAATATCATCGTTGCATGTGTTGTCATCATCGATGCTTGTTGCACCATATCTGTGAGAGTCAAGTCAACAATGATAACATCCATCAAAGTCCAAAATCCATGTTTGGTGATAAAGGTATTCACTTGTTATTGGGTGTGGTGAAGGAAAAGGTGGGAGAGCTCCTTCTAAACATTTGCTCCATTCTCCAATAGTTGTGATAATATTCCAAAGTGTGTTGTGGCATGTTGTACATTCATTCTTGGAAGGGCATTAAAGCAGATGCATACTTAAATTGTCAATGGTTTAATCACATTGACATTGTGAAAGATGGGTAACTATAAAATGTGACTAGCCAAAATGAATATGTAATGTTATAAGAAAGTGGGTTGAGGATAAATGAAATGTAGGTGTGGTAAGATGAATTAATAACCAAACGCTTACCTTTGCACCCACACATGAGCGGAGATGTTATTGCATGATGTTCAAAAGAATGTTTATTAGAATTGAAACAAACTTTTGCTTGTGTAGGTGATTTATTAAAAAAACTTGCAATTGGGGATAAGATTGAACCACTAGTCTCTCAAAAGGTGGGACCTAAAAATGGACGACCTAGGGTAACATGGCTTGGACATCTCATAGTGTCGTCTAAAATAAGGAAGTGTTAATCTCAACATGTGCTACTCCATTTAGAAGAATAAGGTAATCATCGTATTGGAAAAAAATGACAAGTGTAAGAACGATTAGTGCCCAACACCCCAAAAATGCACAAGTAGTAGTTTAGACCATAGAAGGGAGGCCAAATTTGCCCAAAGAAACAAGGAAAGTCGCCCAACGGCGAGTTAGGTGATTCATAGAACCATTAAAAGATCTTGACCTAAGTAACTTCTCCAACATAATTATGGTATGTGTCGCAACCCCACTTTGAGGCAAGTGTGAGGATGAGACTCACACTCCCAAAAGTGGGAATTTGGAATCCTCCGGGACTCCCGCAACTTCAGAGCTCGACAGCAGAGGGCAAAACACCTTGCCTTGAGGTGTTCTTTATACCGTTGGAAAGGTCTTGAATTGTAAATGTCCAAAATGGCCTTGCATGAGCCATTTGGACATCTACAGCACAAGTTATGGGCAAAAGAAGGGTCGAAAGTCAAATTGACAGTTTGACTCCCGACCACAAAAAGTCGGGAATCGACCCGATCCCGATGTGTGCAGGTGGAGTGCGACACACTGTTGGAAAGCTCTTGAGGAGAACTACAAGTTTGCTTCAGACCTCATCCCAATCCGAGGTCTGAGCCGGGAGTTATGAGTTCCCAAAGTCCCAAGAGTCCAAATCGGGACAATTTCGGGACTCCTCCTTGGGAGTCCCGGGAATAAAAGCCATTTGGATGTGGGTGCCGCGGAGTAACGTAGAGAATACTATATGGGGGAAGGTGGTGGCTTCCCCCGAGTCCGGGCCGTGGTGAGTCAAGTGAGTCCAAGGTCGCCCGTGGCTTGTCCCAACACCAAAAAGGTGCAGAATGAGTTCTAACCAACTTGTTGGTTGGTTTTGGATGCAGGACCGAATAACTAAGTAGCTTGTCACTCTTTCTAGTATAATCCCGGAGCTTTCAGCACACCCTTCTCACCTTTTTTAGTGCTGGAAGCTAGGAGCGGCACCAAGTCCCATTTAATTTCGCTTTTTGACATAGTTGAACTCTTTTGACTCTAACAAGGGACTTGGGGGCGCGTCAGTACGAGTATCAAATTTAACATAATGTTACAAAATACTTAGAGATGGGAACATTGTCCAAAATAAGTAGCTCAAGCACTAGGCATAACATAACGAGAACATCACAAAAGCTGCATGAGGATTTACAAGCATAGGGAGATTAGATATTGTCCCAAGGTCCTTATGAAAAACCTTAGCCAGAAATAACTCGATGAATGCTGTGAATCCCACTAGTCCACCCAAAATATGAAAACCCAAGTCATGAATAAGAAAGCCAAAAGGAAATGATATAAAGTGATCCAACCCTTATGGAGACTAAATTACACATTTTGTTAGTTGCATTAAAAGCCTTAATGTTGATAATTCTTGTTATGATTGTAAAAATCCAAGAACCACATTTGATGCAAGGCCTACTATATGTGTATCATCCATCAAGGAAGGGAAAACACAAGTAAGGTCGTTTGTTGTTATAGTGCAAAGAGTGCGAAAGTGAACTAAAATAAATTATTCTCCTCCCAATGGGTCCCCTTGTCATGTACTTAACTTTCACAAAATGACTATGAAATCTTAATATCGAGAAGCCTAAAAAAAATACAACGGGGATGGGCATGCATAAGATTGTTGAACCAATGGGAAAAGTTGACCCCTGATAACTAGATGAAGATTGTAACTCCTAAAAAATATTTAACCATGACATTGAATTGAAGGTGTTATGGACATCCACCTATAACACCACCCAATCTAGATGCAAATTTAACATCGTTGGAATGTTGTGAACCATTATCTCACACTTGTTATGAGTTGTTACACCAAATTAATGAAAATTAAAATGCTTTGTAAACATATTTCTAAATTGAATAATCAAAGTGTGAGCAACTAAACACTAGGTCACCTCATCAGTTGCGATGGAATGTATTGCATACAAACTATTTCTCCAATAATAAGAATTAAAATGCAGAAAGCAAAATGATATTGAAGATGAAACATGACCTTAAGCAATGTGCCCATATAAATTAAAAAAAGAAGTCCAAACCACTTGCAAAATCATCTAAAAAAAAACACCTTATAACACCTTATGATCTATACATAATTATGTTATCTATGCTTTACAGAGGCAAGAGTCGTTCTCCAAATGTGGCCCAACTAGCCAACTAGATTAGACTTGATAGCCTTGTCCTAGGCCACTTATTTTTTCTAAAATGTCCCCAGTGTCCAGGTGCCTTACCCAACACCAAGTTCCAAATCTGCAAGTTTGAGAATAAGGCCCACTTAGATGAGGGTCCAGGGTCCAATTTCCTAGGAACTGATTTGAACTGATTTGAAGCAAGTTGAATCCTTGAGTTGGACTGTACCTTAGTCCCTAGCCTGATTCTTGGTTCAAATCTCTTTTTAGCCCTGTTTTTTGCTCGGAACCAATTGATTTCCCTCCAACACACGTGCCATGTAGGTTTAGCTTCAATTGGCCACTTTTTGGTTTTGGACCTTCATCTAAAGGCCTTGGGGACCAATTTAAAGCTTTAGACCAATAAGATTACTTGAATTGATTGGTAGGTAGACCTTGGGCCCTCATCTAAAGTCGGCCTAAGTTAATCCGCGGACTTTACACGCATCCTGCGACAGACATGATACGCCATCTAAGTTCCAACGCTGCTTCTGAAGTGGGTTAATTCAGGAACTTTGCAGGCATACTACCAGAGAGAGAGATCTGTCATCTGACTCGCACCAAACAGTTTTCGTAAATTTAGAGACTCTAAATTTATAATAGTTCCGAAATGATGATCTGGACATAGGAAAGCTGATCCGTCAGTAACACGTGGGAAAGGGCAAGGCTGAATGGCTCTACCTAACAAAGACCTTGAGAGACACATAAATTTTTAGATTGTGTTGATCTGTAACTATGTAGCTACTTGTGAATGCATTTCCCTAGCACACAGGAATGCATTCACAAATGAGCTTGATGGGGGCAAGGGGGGGTATTTAGCGTCTCGCAAAAGGAGTCCCGTGTTCTGTATCTCAGCCTAGTTTTGGGAGCACCCGTAGCTATGCCTCCTTCCCTCCCTCCTTCCCCTATAGGGAAATGCTGAAAGTTTCTTTGTTGTTGGAAGGGCAACCAAGCATTCTAAGGCACATCATGTAATATCGTAAATGATTTCTTGTGGAGAGCTCACCGGGCTGCAAGGAAGCAGGCGATTGAAGTTCCTGGTACTACCTTGGGACACAATTGGAAAACGTGCACCAAATTCGAAATTCATATATATTTATATATATGTACACATGTACATGCCAATTTTACTCTTCCAAAATCCATTTTTGAAACAATACAGATCGTAGCTAGCTGACAGATTTCTTTGCAACCAAGTCTGCGTCTGCAAAGTTGCAAACTTTTTCTCACGATCATTCTGCTGCTGAGAGTGTCACAGATGGTTATAACCCCATGTCTGGAATCAAAGGCATTTCAGACGTGTCACGAATGCAAGATATTATACTCAAAGTAGGGAGTTAATGTTTAACAGGAAAGCTCAGAAAGTGACTTGTATCGTCGAATTAGAAGCTTCGAATTCGAAGTTTTCTCCCTTGTAGGTGACTCGTGCATAATTCGGAAACTCCGACGTCCATGATGTGAACTGATGTTGGCTTGTTTTGACAATAAACCGGTTCTCGCGTCAGTGGGGGCCAGATCTGCAGGATCAGAAGGATCTGAACCTTGAACCCGACTCAACGATAACTTGCTCTTCACCTTTTGTCTAGCAGTGTCGAACTCGGGACGAGTATTGGGACCTCCGTCCAGCTTGCGTCTGATCACGAATGATCCCTTTCGTATCTCCCCTGGGTTCAGCTGCACGTTGCTTTGATTTGTTACAGATGAATCGGCTTCCCACATTTGATTCAATCCTCGCTTAGCATTGGATTTTGACGGTGTGAAATCATCACCATCCTGCTGCTGTCGATTTTGGTCTGAGAAAACCTTGGTACCAAGTTCATTCTTCACTGGCCACAAGTTGGTGTGTTTCGCGGCAGCGTTTGTTTGTTGATCTGGATTCCTAATGCAAGTGACTGGAAAACTAACAAATCTGCTGTCAAAACCACTCTTGAAGGTAGAAGAAACATTGCATCTTAGTACTGATGAACTACAGTCCGATGGAGCCCGAATTCTAAGATCCTCTTTGATCCTTGAGGCGCCAGCTTTTGTTCCCTGTACATCTATTTCTATCACGCATTGATTGCATCTCCAGGAGAGGTCTCGAAGATTCGAATTGATTCCAGCTGTCTGTCCTCTGGAATTAGGAGCCATACAGTACCTGTCGAAAATCCAAAACAAAGGTGAATTGATCATAAGCCTCGGCGGTTGATTATGTTTTGCTGAATCATGTGCAACAACGGATCTTGGTGAACATAAGAACTGTGTCGACTTCATGCACTTAAAAGAGTGTGATCAGACCAGCAGGAGAAATGGTGCTCCAGTGGCTGATCGTAATCAGGCATGTATGATGAATATAGTTTCTAATTGTTGCTGGACCGACGCAGTCGACGGTCTATGCTTCAATTCATCTACGCGAGTTTGCATTCTAGCAAGCAGATTTGCAACCCGGCTCTAGTGAATCCAAATCTACTGCTCTAGACCGATGATCCGATGCAAATAGGAAGAAAAAGAATCTACAGCACTGTTATCAAGACTACGAGAATTCTAGTGAACCGGCTGTGCCAATTAGTGAATAGAACTTGAGTGCTACTCACAGATGCTGAGCACGAGATTTGCAAACGCAACAGAACTGCAGAAGATCCACGAATCCCACATCGCCACACATAATGCACTCGACGCCAGACGGGTGATCAGCAGGTTGATAATTGTGTTCGTCTCCCCGTTTGTCTTCTGAACAGATTTCTACCGCTCTAAGAAGACGGCCATCCAATGAGGACACTGCGGTAAGTGGTTTCTCCGAAATATTTCTGATCGAACTTCTATTGCCATTCTCTCCATACTCAGATTCCACCATGGATTATCCTTGATTGCTGTTCTCGTCCGTATGTTGAAGTTTGTTCTGACTCCCGAGAACGCCGGGAATCGCTAAGCTCTGAAATTCACGAATGTAGAATATCTCCAGCCTCGATGTCAATACTGATCTATTTTACTCAGTTCCCCAAATTTCGAATTACTCGCTCATCGCTGCGAATCCAGCTACATGGTACTAGTTTTAACAGATTCTGATCCTCCTCGACAATGCGTGAGTAAGCAAACTCGAACTCATGTCGATCAACACGGCCTGTCAACGCTTCTCCATACCATATTATTCTCGGCCACATCAAACCTTAGAACTAATGAGAGTTCTGCATCTCTCAGCTACTTCCTAAGGCAATACAATCTTTTGACGAGAAACTGTACCCAGTTTTTCTTCGCATAAACTCCTTCAGAAGCACTAATATCGTCTACGGTGCACAGTCCTGTTCAAGACTCAAACAACGGCCTCTGTAGCCAATGAAAACCTTCTCTCATCACCTCTTGCACATTTCAGCATGTTTTCTTGGTCTACCACCTCTCCACCAATATTCTCCCCTTGACATCGATGTTGCAAAACTTCTAGAGTTCCAAAAAGAACTCACAACGGAGTCGAGAGTCGATCACTTAACTTTGTGCAGACGCGGTACACGAAAAAAAAAATCTAGCTTGCAGGCATGACTCATGCGCTACAGAAACAAACTTCCTACGCGCGGATCGATTGCTAAGGAAACCGACGAGTAAGTGTATGTATACAGTTTAGGGGAGGTTAGTAAGAAGAGGCATGGAGTGAAAGCAAGCAAAAGTATCTTGCCAGAATCCGAGTGACACAGTAATATACCTCTCATAATTTTGAGACCTGATTTTTCCAAGAGCAAGTGATGAGTGGAGAGCGTGCAGGTCGGTGTCACCGCCACACCGCACAAACGGCGTAATGAGACGAGAGTCTTACCCAGAGTGTAAAGGGATCAGGTTAGTTGCCTGGTCATCGGGTGCAGCTAGCGACTATCACGAAGATGCAGCGTCCGGGAAACGGCGCGTAGGGAATCAGATGAGCGGCGACGTACACGAGACTGCCACGTCAGGGCGGGGGTAGGAGAGGGGGGGAAATATCCATACCGAGTTTAGCTGCTATAATTAGGCGGCTGCTTTTTCTGACGCAACCCCGGCAATGGCTTTTCTAGGACTGCAAGCGCCAGGAGTGTATTGGTCTCCGTTTGCCTTTGGAATCCGTGTTTACGTCTTCTGTTGCTTCACAACGTACGACTTGAGTTTGTCTTTTGCTATGACGTCGAAAATACACGGTTCTTGAACTATTATTATTGACAATGACGCGGTTGGTCACTTGTCATGGGCTGATTGGTGCTGGGACGCTGGTTCACACTGGCCAGTTCATCGTTGAGGGCAGCTATTGGATACCTTCGGTCTTAATCAGTGTGGGGGCGGCTATGATAGTTGGGTCTAGGTATTTGAAAATAAAAAATTCGAAGAACTGCTCGGGTTCGGGTCTTAGAAACCCAAAGAAGGGTGGTTATGAGGTGAGGGTGGGGTATGTGATTAACTGGGTGTAAGGTCTAGTTCTTTAATAGAAACCCATATGGGTACAAATAGATTCTTTTATTAAGGTTTTTGGAAGACCCCTTCAAAACATATGCTAGGTCTTTAATAATGTCCTACAACATCACATTTTTCTCAGATGTTTAAGCCTTAACAAAAAGTTTTAAATCTTTTGAACTTACAAGGCAAGGGTCCTTTTCTCTTGGCAATTTGAAAATATCACGATTACAAGTTTTGAAGGTAGAGTGCAAAACAAAACCTCAAAAAGGTGATTGTCATGGTATATCTCCAAGTTGATTTCTTTCACTTTTAAAAAATATATATATTGCATTATTTTGCATATAAAGTTCCCCCTAAAATGCACCGTAGATTTATTTTATATATTATAGACTTGTAAAAAAAATGTTAGTTAATGTAGGCTTTCTCAAACTCTAAATTTGAATCATAATCCAATAATATATACTTATAACAATTATATGAAAAATGTGCTTTCTTTTTAATAAATTTTTAAAGTTCAAATTTAATATGTTATAATATAATAAGGAATAGACATTAAACTATCAAAAATGCTTATTAGGCTTACGTTGCCTAGGCTAATAAACTACCTATACAACTAGTTTGTTTACTTGATAATTTCAACTACCTTCAATACCTACATAAACCATCTAAGATATTAACTTAGAAGGCTTACATTAATGAATAAACTACATAGTAGGCCTATATTACGTAGGTAGCCTATTAAGTAGTTAATTAGGTTATTTAACAAGTAACTTATTAACCTATTACTCATGTTTAGGCTAAGTTGTTTAGTTTGGTCAATGTCAACATTTTAGTTAATTTGACAACTTTGGCAATGAGCTTTTGTTGAAGCTAATAATTTGTCAAGGCTACAAATTCATGGTTTTTTTTAATGAACACTATTTTGTTTTTTGGACAATTGAAATCATGTTACAACTTCTGAAGGTGTTGAAAACATTACATAACAACATAGCCCTCACAAAGCCTCCAAATCCACACAAATTTTGGCATGGTTTCTAAGAAATTTTGGCATGACATTTTCATACCTAGCAATTAATATTTTGGAATTTTCAAATTCGCATTAAAAAAAAAAAAAAAAAGTTAATAAAAATAATTGCAATATACATAACCATAGGTATATATATATATATATATCATTTAAAATATTATTTAAAATAAATATGTATTGAAATGAATATAATTCCATAATATCATCATTTATATATAATGTGTTACAAATAACAATATATTTGGACCAATATTTAAACCAATATTATACATCATAAAAAATAAAGTTTACACAATGACTTGTGTTATATATGTATAAAATATTTTTGACCCACTATCTGATTATTTTAACCAAGAAATTATTTACTATATATGATAAAAGTATAAGACAAAATTTCAATTAGACATAGGATTAATATATGGGAGAGATCATTTTTATTATATGTGAAATAGGAAAAAAAAAAATAGAAAATTATGTGTTTTAATTTTTTTAAAACATATTTTAAAATCTTATTAAATTAAAGACTTTATATTTTTGTTTTTTGAAATGAGTTTATAACTTTAAAAGGGGAAAAAACATAAATATGAGCATATTTGAAAAAAAATTAACTTGAACTTTTAATTTTTTGATTTTGACAAACTTTATATTGCATTTAAGGTTGGGTTTTCACATAAAGTTTGTTTTTAACCTTTGTGTGATCTCTCCAACTTAATTTTTCCAATCTTTTTAAGGAAGATATAAAATGAAGTTGTATTGTTTCACATATGTCTAAATCCTAGAAATTTCTCCCCAATTTAATGTAAAATATTTCTGATAATTAATGAAATATCAACAAATTTTGTCATATAATTAAACAATTAATATATCAATATTTTGGGTAATTTAAATGATTAATTTTCAAAAATTAGATAATCATTTATTTATTGAAAATAATTAACTAATAAATTGGTTTAACTTTATTTACTTAGATAATAAAAAGTTGGATCTAAAAATTAGATTGATTAATTTGACATTTGATTAATTAAATTAATTATATTTTTGTTTTAATAAGTTATTGAAAACATTATAGATAATTACTCCACATTATAGATTGCAAGTTCAACTTTTCCATGAAAAATTCTTACACCAAGATAAGTTTGATCACAATTGTCATTGTACTATTTGTTCCATAAACAATAGAACCTCTTTTCAAATTCAATGAAATAAAATAAGAATCATGGAACTCCTAATCAACAACCCCAACCTTTATACGCACCTTTGTTAACATACTATTTTGAAATTAACTAATTATTTTGGAGTGACCTTGAATGCAAGTATTGCATATAAAGTTCGATTATTTCAAAGTGACTTTACATGTGGGTATTGTGTTTAGGGCTAGGTCTTCACTTAAGGGTATCCAAACCATCTAGATGGGTTCTTTTGAAGTGTGGGTATAGCATTTAAGGTTGATTTTTCATTTAAACTTACAATACCTGGACTTATACTTACCTCTACCACTGGAATTTTGAGGTTTTGTTGCAATATCTACACCCGTACTTACTTTTACCAAATGGAATTTTGGGGTTTCGTTGTAATACCTACACTCGTATTTGCCTTTACCAACTAGAATTTTGGGGCTTCGTTGTAATACCTACACCCGTATTTACCTTTATTAATTGGAATTTTTGGGCGTAATTGTAATACTTTCACTTGTACTTACTTCTACCAACTAAAATTTTGGGGCCTAGTTACAATACCTCCATTTAACACTAATATTATCACTATCCTTGTGTTTTCACATTTCACACTTTTTGTGTTTATTACTTGGAAACAATAATAACCTTTGTGCCATATTATATTTCATGTGTGTGTTGAATACATGATGTTCAAATAAATTGGGCTATGGTTTCCTCCATATAAAATTGATTTTAAAACAAAATTTTTAGTGCCAATGGCGACAATCTTGATTAATAATTGAGACATTTATTCATGACATCGTTTAATAAGTACATTTGTGTGATTGAGCATTGTTTCATGCCAATCTTTGAAACTACATTTGCCTTTGTGAGGCATATGTTACGAATATTACATGCCAATACTCTCATGTGTGAGGTGGCATGTTCACGAAGTGTCACATCACTTTCTTTACATTCATTTGTGATTTCTTGCATTATAGTGACTAATTGTGGAAGATTCCATTTGGGTTGATGAATTTATTATGTCATCAGACCCTACAATGGTACCCATAGGGAGATCATTTTGCTCCATATTCATGTTCATGAGCCCATCAAATTCCATGATCCCATCATCACCTTCAAGATGTTCATTTTCGTCATCATCATTAGATTCCATATCATTTGGAATATGTTGTGCATTCGCAAACATGTGACCCAACCTTCCACAATGTGATCCATATCATGTTCCACAGTAATGAATGATATCTTCTTGAGAAATGTCTGTGCATGTGAGAATGACCACAATTTGGTGTGTACACATGTTCCCTCACAATGCCCATTCACATGTGCAACAAAATATCTTAGTGAATGGGAATTTCACCATGCAAATAATATTGGGAAGACATTGGCTTTGTACGCCCCAAGTTCCATCACTTTCAAGGGTTGGTTGGTACACATGGGTGAGTGGAATAAGGGCTTCCTTTTCCAAATTCATGTAATAATGGCCTCCATAACCTTGTTTTTTTTATGAAACCCTTTTTAAAAAAAATTTCAATGTGTGCATGTAGTGGCGTGCAATGGTTGTTGTTAATCACCACACCAACTAGTCAATCCTACGCCCTCTAAGGCCTTTTGTGTCAAGAGCAAGCCAACGTTTCAATGCACCATAATATGATTCAATGCTCACTTGGGTGTGTTGGTTGGAATGGGGCATTTTTCGAACACCCACCATCCATACTTATGCAAACATAAACACAATGCACAAGGATGAATAACATTATTACAAAAGAAATTTGAATATTAAATCATGATAAATATTATCACTTACCAAAGTGATGGTAATAAGTCTAGAAATAATTTGTCCACACATCATTAGGCCTATGTTTATGAAGGCTTTTTCTCATAACAGCCCTCTCGCGCTCTTTGAAATCATCAATTGTTTCTCCATGATTGATGGACATGTACATAACATCATGAAGGTCGTGGAAGATTCCACCTCGCACTTTCACATCTTTGATTTTTTAAGTACCACGTAAGCGCCATGCTTTGAGAACATGCCAACAACAAAGGTAGATGGGAACCTTGTCCATACCCCATACGACCTTAATAAAGACACATATGCAATAAATAAAAATCTCCATGAGTGGATGGGGTTAGTACAACATAAAATGCATTTGAAATAATCAATAATTTTATGAAAGATATAAAAAAACATCTAAGGAAAAAAATACAAAATGGGTACTGGATATAAAATTAATTGTAATGCCTTCAATTCTTGAGGTGCATCATCAACGAGAAAACATGATGGTTTCCAATGTAGCATGTGTGATAACATCTTATCTTTAATGGTTTCAACCATTCGATCAAATCTTGAACTGTTTGTTTACTTATAATGATCCAGGCTAAAGGGACACCCGTGCAATGATCATCAAACCCCATCAAGGTGAATAAATGGAATTTCATGTCATTTGTGCTAGATGTGGCATCCATAGAAATGGCACCATTGTGACCATATGATAGCATGGACTCACATTGAGTTGGTGTTTGAATACCTATGGTGAATGGGATTTGAGTCTTGTTGATTTCACTAACATTTTGGAAGAAGAACACATCTTCTGGATGTTGGAAAGCCCAAGACCGAATTGAAATTGTAGGGTTGGTGTGTAAATGCCAACTCCCTTTCTTATGTTTCTAATCCAAATATGCAATGTCTTAAAGCCGAATGAAATCATCTTGTGTCATGCTTTGACCCGCATTCACACGTTCCCACAAATTACTTTATGTTTGTCATATATTTGTTTGGTCATGTAACCTAAGCTTAGTTGGGCCCATATATGGTCCTTCAATGCTTGTGACATGTGTGGAGCATAACGAGATATACGAAAAATGGATTTTAGGTCATGTTCACCATGTGCAAATGACCCATTAGTTCATGTATGGGCCTTATGATAAATTCTCATATTAGCCACATCATGTTGTGTGTATAGACGTTTGATTGAAAATGACGCTAGGCATCTTCGTTTAATAGATCAAATGTGGGTTGAGTTTTCCTGATAGTCCTTTGGTCCATATTTACATTGATACTTAGACCAAATTTTTTTCAAAATGTAAATGATTACATTTTTGGTATATGAATTAAAGAAATATAAAAGGTTAATGCCATAAATGTTTACCACGTATGCCTTAGGTGGTTTTTGATAGTTGGTTGCTTGACATCTGTTTGGCTTGGAAAGTTTTTGTAAACATTCCATTCCATAGGGGTGTTTGTATCTCCTCGTTCAGCTTCCAAGAATTCTGAGATGTGAGCATATGGAACATAAGCAAATTGAATGGTCATTTTATTTTGCCCCATGGTGTATCTTAGACCTCCACACCAAATCCTTGTTTGAGAAAAGGGACTTTGGAATCCTTCCCATGATTGAAGGAAGTAAGACAAATTCCTGCACCAAGATAATTTATAATTCTATAAACATTCATCATTGAACAAAAACCTAAAATGCAATACATACATGACTCTTTTAAAATCAATGTTGTGAATTGGAATTCCCATTACAATACCCATATCATGATATAACATACCTATTGCTCTAATGTACATAAGGTACAATACTTGCATTTTGAACCCATATACTAAAACAAACTTTGGTAATACCCACATTGAACTATTAAAGCTTCCATCATTGAAAATGTTCACATATGTAACATTTGGATTGCACCTTAAACCCACAATGTCTAAAAACCCCATGTAGCAATACCCTCATAATGATAATTAATGCACATTGCTTGAGAGGTGCAAAATGTAATACTTGCTTTGGGCCATAAAACCCACGTTGGTTATGGGGAGTCAATGCAATATTCACATATGGGTGTGAAAAAATCAAACTACAAAGAGATATTGAATATGAAATATCCGTGTAAAGGTATAAAACCTTTATTTATGGTTGTATACTTAATGAAACTTGACGCCCTTTCTATATCCAATAACTAGGAAATGAAAAGAGGTTGAATTGTGAATATATATATATAAAAGAAATAACAAGAGACAAATGCATACCTTTAGGAATAAAAAATTACAATGTTCCACCAAAGTTTGTAGTCCCAATTGAAAATGCAACCCTAAAAGATCATAATTCATACAAAAGTGGGTTAAAAAATATTAAAATCCAACAACTATGGAACATATGGAAACAAAGGATATTCATAATTATGGTATAGATCTAAACAAGTGATAAGATCAAAAATCAATATAATGAGCAAAATTTAAAGTATAAACCTTAGGTTTTGAAATATATGCACTAAATTCCTATACACTAAATCATAAAGCATAACCCTAAAAATCCAAATGATATTTTGCCATAAGCCTTATTACAACCCTAACTATACAAACCTTAACAAAAAAAAGTCCTAGTGATATATGCCCTAAACCCAATAAATTATAGAAACTATACAAATTATGTAATGCAAAATAGAAAAATTTAAAAGAAAATAGGAAAAAAATTAGAAACCAAAATTTAAAGGTTTTAAATTATGAATATTTATTGACTGAAAGAAAATACTTTAATTTTTAAAAACAATAAAATAAATTTCATATAAAACCAAAATAAAAGATATGTCCTTTACCTTTGTGTGATTTCTCCAACCTAATTTTTCCAACTCTCTTTGAAAAAGATATAGAATGTAATTGTATCACTTCACATATGTGTAAACCCTAAAAATTTCCCCCCAAATTTAGCTTACTTTAGGTTAATTATTATACATTTGTGAAAAATTTATTAATTAATTTATGTGTCCCAACCCTAAATTTAGACCATAATCCAATAATACATACTTATAATAATTACATGAAAAGATGTATTGTGATGTCCATTCAATAATTAATGAGGTAAACAAAATTTAGTAAAATATGCATTAAGTAAAACCAAAATGGTTGCAATTATGACATTGTTTCCATTATAAATTGTTTGTAATACTTACATATGGGCCTTATGTTCATCATCCATGAACTAGGGCGAACCTTAATAAATTGATAACTAGGATTGAAAGGGGGGGTGAGGGTGGAAAAAATGAGTAGGTAGTAAATTAGGTATTTGATTATGTAAAAAACATAGATAATAGGTAGGAGGTAGATAGGCAAGTTAGTACATAAAAAACAAGTTACCTTATCAAGGTGACTAGGTTTGTAAAATATTTATGTCAATAAGATGATTGTGTATGTAAGGTAATTAGGTCAGTAGGGTAAGTAGTTAGTACAATGCTTAAGTTAGTAGGGTATGTAATTAATAAGGTAGCTAGGCTAGTAGGGTGGGTGGTTAGTACAATAGTTAGGTCAATAGGATAACTAGTTATTAAGGTAATTATGTTAGTAGGGAATAATAAATAAGGTACCAAGGTTGACACAATACTTATGAGGGTAGGAAAGTGAGCAGGGCAGTTATCTGTAAGGTCAGGTCCAGGGAAAAAACGACCAAGAACCAGAAAAAAATACAAATACAGTGGTCAGTAGAAAAAAAAAAAGGACTATGATGAACCCCATCTGGCGCCGAATGAAAATATGCAGCCCATCCAGTGGACAGAACGGCCAACTGGTGCACTGGTGGATATTGGTTCACTCTGGCCGCTGAGACACTCCTCAGCTGCAAAGAGATACTGACATCTAAATGAGATGTAACCTGACACAGGCTCCAGACGGCAGCTGGATGCTCGCACTTACCAATAATGAGGCAAATCTAGGATCGAACTCTCAACTGTCAGCGTTTGGTTGCATAGGTAACCTCTGAACCGTCCATAGAATGCGGATTGTATGCAGTAGCAGGTGTTGGTCGATTATGGGTAACGTACTGTGAATTGGGCCCGTTTCCATTTCTGTACAGGACAAGTGTGACATTTACTAATATTACGTTAAATGTTACCTCTCAAAGAAATTTTCCACTGTATTTGGAGGGCACCTCTATAACCATGAATATCTCTCCTAGAAAAGATGAGGGATATTAATTATTTTGTATGAGTGGGAGGGATCCTTTGTGGAGCCAAGGGTGGTAGCCTCCTGAAAATAAGGGTCCTAATAAGTGGATGGAAAAAGTCAAAATATGCCGGTTTGGCTCAAGAAAATGGTTTTGGCTCAGTATATTTTCACAGTTTGCAGCGGCCAGTAAAAGGCACACCCACACTGTATACATGCCAAAAAGAGTGTATTAAATAAAATCTGACTGATGTCAGTGTTTCTGATTGGCCCATCATAATGATTGGTCCAGGTGGTTTGCTATTAGTACTGCACCACCTATTTGCTGTCCCAGTTTCAGTTTTATGGGCAGGGTTACAAAAAAGTAAACAACTACTACACTTGGACATGAAAAATATTTTTGCAGGGTCACATACAGAGCCGCAGCTGCTGGAGCTGCTCTAAGATGAGTCTAAAGTCGAGTCCACCCTCTATTTTTGGAATGTCTCCCACCCATTGATTTTACCCATCTTAACGCACAAGGCAAACATTATCATCAACTTAAACATCTGTAGATCACAAGTGGAAGGAGGAGAGGGTTCTTGCACCTATAAATGACATGATTAGGCACACGACTAAGAAGTAGGCATAAGGTTTTTCCTTCTTTTTAGGATTAATATTCATGGGTGTAAGGTGCCCTCCCAGTAAATTAAGGAATTTGTTTGCATGCTGTACAGCAGGCAGATCCCTCCCACTCTTAAGGAGTAAGTGTAAGAACCCCTCCTCCACATTTGGTGGTCTAATTATGTATAGGTTCATTGGAACCTTCACCATTCACAAAATGTGAAGCTCAAATGGGTCTACCACCTTGTCGTAGGTCCCTTATTTTTTGGAATGCCCCACAGAGGGGCTTTACCCCACACCTAGATTTCAAGAGAGCATTATCAGGATCTTTCTTGGCAATTTATGAAGAGACTTGTTAGCTAGCCATGGGTAAACCTAGGTTGCAAATCGCTTGCATGATAAAGCCCTCCTAACAGCCATAAGCTTGTATGTTGATGGTAGGTTATAATATCTATAACTCAACCAATCAAATCATTCTCATAGGTTGTATTTGGAGGAAGTAGGCAATTATCTGCAAGTTTCTCATTGGTAATTTATTGAATGAGTATGTGGTGTGATATGTCCATTTTGGCCCAGGGATTCATTAGCTCAATTGGACGGAAATGGTAACACTTGCAAGAGCTCCATGTTGAAAGTCATGGAGAAAAATGTTTCAAAAGACCAAGTTACTTATTCGATCGAGTCACAAAATCATAGGCTTATGTGACCGGTGCACAGGCCACCAGTGCACTGTTCCTCTGAAACCCACTCAATTGTGGATGAACCTTGGTATCCTATGCTATAAACCATCTTACTTCCCCTATCCAGATAATTATTAGTATTGTTTGATTCTCGATTTCAAAAGGAACCTCTGGTCCAGTTTTAACTTAATTATTTTTTCTTTAATGGAACTTCTAGTCTGGATTTGATACCAAGTTTTTTAAATTTCTAAAACCTGTGGTTCAAATCATTTTCACAAAGAATTTAGAATTGGTCTTGGCTTAAGACCAAGTTCAGTTTAATTTCCATTTCCATTACACACAGTTAAATAATATTTTTTGTTCAATTAGTGCACATAGTTCAACATAAAAATTATATAACATTAATTATGTACAACTGATTAAATATAATAACATGCCTAAAATGTAGGGCCCAAGCTTATACTTTTAAAAAATAAAGTTGTCTTCATTTACTTAGAGAACTTGAACATATTTAAAATGAGGTAGTACACCTAGTTTAGGTTCTAAGTCAATTTTGAAAAGAGGGTGATTATTTGGTTAGGTTTCAATGGCGATTCTAATAAAACTAGGAAGCTTTGGTCCAAACACCTGAGAACATGTGATAGCTTGGACCTTGAACCACCTAAATTCCATAATTTGTCAACAAAGGTGTCCTAATATTTTGGCAGCTTTGGCAATAACTTGTCAAATAATTAATATATTTTGGGAATTTTAATGCAACAACTTAGTTTTAATTTAAGAACTTCACCACGTATAAACTAAATATAGTAAAAATACTTTCTCTACCAAAAGTTTTCAGTTGCCTTCCTGGTTTGATTGTTTTCATGAACTTATATTATATTGAAGAGGGCCAGGATTCAACTCTAACTATAAAAATTGAATTATTTGACATAATAAAATATTATGTTGAAAAATTCAAAATAATTTAATTTGTGCCAAAGCTGCCAAGGTATTACAGTTGTTACCTATTTAAGTGGGCAGCCATAAAGGTGTAGGTAGGAAACATAAGTGGCTACTATTTAGGTAGGGTGGGTAAGTATAAAGGTACATAAATAGGGAATGTAAGTGGTTACTATTAAGGTAGGGGAGTGGGAAGGGCATTTGGTGGCTAATAGTGTTAAATAAATAGATACCAATCTTGATTTGGTATATGGTAGGGTTTCAATGAATATGTATTTGGGTATACACCTTGGTATATAAATTGAGAACTGGTTATGTATAAGGTAATATGTGAGGATTTCCAAAATAAGCACCTGCCCAAGTCAGAGGGACCTAAGGTCGAGGGGTGCTTATTTTGCAAGTGCCTCGCTCCTCACTTAGTACTTGTGTAAAACACCAACAACTTTTTTTTCTTTTTGTCTCTTGACACTTGCCAGGTATCACAGGAAAGCACTAAAATATAAATGAGGCTAAGCATTTTGAAAAGTGAAACACCCACATGACTTTCTCAAAATGCACTTCCATTTGTGGAGGACACATTCCACTTGATAACGTAGGCATGTTGACAAGTGAAACACCCACTGGAGTTTCTCAAAATGCCCTCCCATTTGCAGAGGACACATTACAGTTGATAATGTACCTTCCCCATACACTAAAACATTTCTGCCTATGTGAATTGTATCATGTAGATCTCATTCCTAGTTTACTCATTGATGAAACAAGGTCACCCAATAGACTGTAAGTGCTCTTGAGAAGACATACCTTGTACATTCTCAAGATTACATGTAGGAATATGTGCAGTCACCAACTCTGCATCTGCCCTAAGCCGCAAAATGGAGGCTAAACTTAAAATGTAAAGGCTAACCTAAATTGTGACAACTAGAATTAATAGCTTGCCAATGAAACTATAAAACCTTGAGAAAGGGTTCGTAGTTGGGGGCCACTTTGCATGACACTTCTTTATATTAAGTGGGCAGAACCAAGTATGTAGTAACTAAACATTTCTTTGAATTTGAAAGGCAATGCCTCATGCCTCATTTGATCATATTACAACCATAAACTTTTGAATGCTATAGTTCTAAAGCTTTGAATGGTGCTCATAGGTTCTTGAGTGCAATGACATTTTAGTGTTCAGAAAGGTGAAGCTTTCCAAGAAGTTGTCTCATGCTAGAAAAGTTCTACCAGGGTGGATGCTCTTGTAATGTTCATCATCCTAAGTTTATTTGTCTCCTCTATTTCGATGTAACTTTTGTTGGTCTTTTTTGAAAAGTTATAGTTGAAACTTGGAGTTTCTTATGTTTGTAATTTGTTTGAACCTCAACCATTTTTTTCCCAAGTTTTGTTTTGCAGCTTACTTTAATTCAGTATTGAAATTTGTTTCTTCTTGCGCAAGACAAAGGTATAAACTATGTTTTACAGAGGTCACGACTCACAACCAGTGTTTTTTTTTCAAATTCATCAAGTAGGTGCACCGGCTAGGATCCTCAGCATTAATTAACAGTAAATGGGGATTGTCCTGGTGTACTAGTAGATCTTTTTTGGAATCTGCCTAGTTTTGGCTACCTACAGGAACACACTGTTTAAGTCTGACGACTTCTAAGTTTTTTTGGTCAAGATATGGCGAATTCTTTTTTTAAATCTCAAAAATCCCTTTGTTGGATTCGACAGCTTTTTTTTTTGGTCATCAGGTTGCGAAAATTCGCCCAAAAAATAAACACTGCTCACAACAGGTGTATTATTATCTGCTATCCACAATCATATTTGGAGCAATTTACTTTAAAGTTTTCAACAATCCGGTTCTACTACCGTCGCCGTATTTATTTATTTCTTTTTCTGTTTCAATCTTTCGTTTTGTTCTTTCTCTTAACTTACCTCATAACTTATTTCCTTTGTATTGTTCTAGGGTTCGTTCAAGTTTCCTTTTTATCCCTTTTTTAACTGTTTAATTATAACTTTCTTCTGTTTCGTTTTTTCTATTTTTTCCCTTCCTGTTTTAGCATATAGCTTTTCTTTTTTTGCATTTTTCTAGAGTTATATCAAGATATTTTTCTTCTTCTTCCTATTTAAAAAAGGATGAATTTTTTCCAGTTTTCTCTGTTTTGTTTTATCTTTTTTTGGGGTATCTATTTACTGTTTGTAATTTGTGTTTTTTTTCCTCGTTATTCTCTGTTTCTACTTTCTGTGTTTCTCCTCTATTTAATTTCTATGTTTTATATTCTGTGTTCTATTTTTGTATTCTGTTCTTTCTGAACTTTTATGTTCTTGTTCTATGTTATATTTTATTTTCTGCTTTTTTTCGTTTTTATAAAATATCTTTTAACGTTGTTAATAGAAATTATTCATCTGTTGTAACTAGGGTGAAGGAACGTTTTCCAAGATCCGGTAGTATTGAAGTTTGTTTTAGCATGCCAGGCGGGGTGTCTTGCATCAGTGAGGACTGCACAATGTCCAAATTATCCCAAGAAAGAGAAACCGGGAAAGGATAATGGGAACATGTGAACTGAAAAAAAAAGAATATCTGTTTTAACCAACTTTTAAATTGACTTGGTAAGTAGGAAATAATATTTTAATTTTTTTTGATAAGTACGTTGCAAAAAAAGTTCTTTGAATGTGGGATCGAGGGTCTTTTTTTTCAATTTTGTGACGTAAGGCAGATAGGTCATAAACGAAAGTAGATTTGTTTTGGAACCTGTGGTGACATGCTACAAGCAATGGTCTAAATCTAGCCATTTCAACCTTTTTTTCCTCCACATATTGTGAGTTTGGGCCATTTTAACAAAAAACAAAAACACCTTTGTAAGTTTGGGGCCCCTATTATTTTGTTGCCAAGTGGTGAGATGTCAGTCCCACCAAGAAAAGCACTTCTGGAATCCCTTTCAAAATTGCAAGAACACATTAAAGTTATCATTAATATTCTACCTTGTTTGGGTCGGGTCGGCCTTTATGCCTTGTTTTTCTTTGTCTCATGGCTTCTTTGTGCTCATCTTTAAAATCTCTCAACTCAAGGATGAACATCCCAAACAAGGGATGAAACCCCAAAACAAAACCCATGGCATCAACTTGGTTGGTGCCCAGGTTAGAGCCACTCTCCACAAGCTTCTCCTCAGAGAGAAGCACAAAAGCTTTCGTTTTCACTAGAAGCTCACTTCCACTAGAAAGTTGAAACACACAAAACTCTTGCTTCGCTTGGAAACACATGAGCAAAGCCTTGCTTTCAAATCTAGAAATTGCAAAGAATTGCAAAACTTTGAAGTAATGTACAAAAGCAAAGCAGCTCCAAAATCTGGAAATTGCAAAGAGTAGAATTGTGGAATAGTAGAAACACAACAACAAAAAATGTGCACAAAAGTAAAACACGAAACCTGGACCTGGCTGCAAATCAAACACACACATACACACTCGCATTGAAGACCTAGAAGTTGCTTGAAATTTGAAGACATTGGAGAACACACATACACATACGTTGGAAATTACAAGAACCTTGATGAAATTGGCCTTGAAAAAATTGAAGCTTGAGCTACACACAAAATTTCAAACCTTGGAGAACAAACACACTTGGAAGCTAGAAATTGCTAGAAATTTCATGAACCTTGCAAAGATTGTAGCTTGAGCTACTCTTGAAATATTACACACATTTGGTGAACCTTGAAGAAATCAAAGCTTGCTACACAAAACCTTTCCAAAATTTTTGTGAACTTTCAAGAAATCAGCCTTGAAAATATCAGAGCTTGAGCTACACACGAAATTTCATAGGTTGCAAAAAGACTTTGCCAAACCCTTGCTAGAAACACAAGGAAATCACAGCACAAGAATAAAATGCAAAGAAACCTTTTACCACGCTTGTTGGAAATTGTAGCTTGTAAAGAGACCTTGCTTCTTCAAAAATCCCATCTGTAATGCAAAGATACACGGGGTGAAATTCGTTTCACACTGTTTCAGGTGGAAAATAAGCGTTTCCTTTGCTATCAAAAATGCTTTCATGCCTTGTGATGCTTGAACATTTGACATCAGGTCACTTGGCCCTTATACAGATAACTTTATTATTTTCAAAACATGGTTGCAATTTGATAATGTGATTTATGGGCTTCTTATGTCCCATTTGGATCAGAAAAAAATCATACTAAAGCAAGTGAAAAAATGATCCACAAATTGAAGGTTTTGAAGCCAACTTGGCTAGAGACTCCATGCATCATTACATAATACATTTGATGGATGGTCAATTACCTCTAAGAGAGCCTTAATAAACTACTTAGTTTCTCCAAAAGGAGATTTATTTTGGAAAGCCATAGATTCAAGTGGTACAAAGAAAATTGAAAATTTCTTAACATAGTAGGCCTAACAAATGTAGTGCAAGTTATGATGAATAAAGTAAGTTGCACAATAGTCAGAAATTAATAGAAGAAACATACCCTCACATAACCTCTAATAATTATGTAACATATAGGCTTGATTTAATTTCATAAGACATACTTTAAAATGGGATTTTAGATATGTGAGAGAGACAGTCTTGGAAATATCACATTTATCACAAAAGTAGACAAGCAATATAGTTCAGAATTTTTTAAAAACAAGATACAGACATAATTGCTACCATTAGGCAACCTTTTTATTTTGGTTGGTCATATATAGCCAAAATGTTGTATTAAAAATTAAAAGTGCCAAAATTATGTGCTTTTTGAGATTTTCAATAACTAGAATTCAACCAAAATTATCAAATTTTTATACATTGTTCAAGTATGTAGCCAAAAACATAGAACAATGTTTTAAAAATTTTACTTTCATATTTAGCTGGTAGCAAAATGTGACTAAACTATTCCTGTGGATCATCATCACTTCAGTTGTAACAAAAAATTACCAAAAGGAAAACACTGCCACCAGGAGATGCAGGATTTGGAACAAAATTTATCATCTAGGAACTTGGCTTTTAATATTGAAATCTACATTATAACAAAAATTGGTACAATTCGTTCAAATGAGGAGAAAGAGCGGGGGCATTTTGAGGAAGAAGATGTGGAATGTTCTCTTTTCAGTAGTCAATTTTAAAAAGCGATTGCATTAGTTGTTAGAGGCGCAAGTGATAATACTTATATTTTCTTTGATGCAATTGGTGGATTTAGGATAAATTACACCATGGGAAGTTTTATCACTATATGGATGAGCTAAAATATAAAATAATGATATGGACATATCAACATGAAAATTTAGAGAAAAATACATCAACATTTGCAAATTAGGTGGTTATCTATTTGGTATTATACAAAACAACTTTCCCTATATATTATATACCTGCTAAAGAATAATTTTTACTTATTATGTAATATTAGATTTCATTGGACCACCAAGAAGTCCAACGTCCAATAGCTATTTCGGTTATGTGTCCAACTACATATATTTGAAGTTGTCATTTTTGTAGGCAAACCTCTTGAGACCAGGTCCTTATCTATATGCTTGTTGTCCATATGCTATATTTTTTTGTTTGTTGCTTTACATATTCCTGCGAAAGATTAGTCACCTGTCTCTTGGTTAATCCAATAACCAAGCCTTACTGATGTCACAGATTGGAGCAAGGTTCACTCCATGTTCCATAAAGAAGCACAAAAATTTGTGCTTTGTCTTACGAGGTTGCTCCTTCGGACATGTAATTCAGTATTGGTCTTTTACAGCTTCACAAGATCTTAAACAGTCTGGCGTTGGTATTTAACAAATTGTACGATAACTCCTTTTTGAAAAAGAGTAGCCAAAAGAAAAAGTTAGTTGTTCTTTATGTCAGAAAAGGGCTCCAAATAGGTCCCTGAATGCCTTCAGCTTGTGCTTTCTCAATGCCCAACTTATCCTATTGGCCTCACGAGCATCTTATTATGAGCTGGGTCCTGTTGTGTGCAATTCACCATTAATTTCTTACAACTTCATGAGATCTCATTCGTGCAGGACTACAGATTCAAACATTAAACTCTTTTTCAAAAGAGGCAGGAAAGCACATGTAAAGGTTCCAAATGGGTGGTCCCTTCCGCCTTCTGGACACCAGCTTTACTTAGCTTCCTCACTAGCATCTTATTATGAGTTCACACTTTCTGTGCAATTCGCCATTGGTCTCTTACAATTTTGTAGTAAACTTGCAGTCTGTAAAAAGATTGTAAGTTTCCTCTCTTTGGAAAAAAAAGATGGACCCTTGAAGAAAAATTTGAAGTAGGGTAAGGCACTAGGATGAGGGCATTACCAGAAGAAGAAGGGGTTGTGCGAGGATGAGGGCATTACCGAAAGCAGGACCATGCTCAGCTACCATGAGGACAAGGCATTACCAGAAGCAGGATCACTCAGTTGCCACCACACGCAACCCCCTTCTTCAGCCCCTACCCCTTCTTGCTGGGGTAGAATTTGGATTTAGAACCTGGCCTCCCCTAATTCAATAGAATTTTCTTGGCAGGTCTTTACTTGGTTCTTTAGCAGAAGGGTTCCAAATGGACTTTTGAGATGCCCGCTCTGGAAAGCATCCATTTGGGCCAGGCTTCTCTTATACGAGTCAAACTTGTTCGGGATCATGTAGCACATGGTGGAGTGGAATGTTAGGTAAACAGGCTTCTGCGGCTTGCTCCACCTTTCACACTGTAAAAAACAACAAGAAAGTATTGAAAGAGGTTCAGAAGCTCAGTGACTGAAACGTAATATGTTACGGACTCAGGTGTTTTGAGAAAATCATGATGATACATGTGACAAGCTTGTGGACCAGGAGTACCTCGATCGTCTGCGGTCCTACATCCCCAACCCTTTTTTTTTTCTGACAGCTGGAGATCTCTTGTGTTTCAACCTGATCACTAATTTGCAACGACCTCGTTGTCCAATCGCGTTCCAAATCAATCAATTTCGAGCTGCCGGCTCCCGGCAGTTGGATTATAATTCATTGTTTAATATTCTAAAGCGCGTCGGTATGCTGTATCTAGTGATCTCGATGCAATTTCAAGTCTTTGCTTCAATATCCAGATCAAAAGAGTCAGACATTTAAGCCCTGTGATACGATTCACAAGCACATGGGAAGCACATGCGGGCACGTGGAAGAAATCGGACTTCCGCTATGCAGCCTCCCGGAGCCTAGACTCAATCCTATGTATAATATTGTCTAAAATTTCGATCAGGTAGACTAGTAGCCTGGGCAATCCACTTTCGATTTGTTGAGGATGATTTTTTCGTTCAGGGGTCTTTCAGATGTGTAATTGACCAGATCCTGTCCACGAGGTCGGCTATCTCTGTGACGAGGAGCCTTATGGCGTTCGTAACTTCGTGTGTAATGAGAACTTAGCTCCTCCTCGACAAAAGAAAGGGATCGCAAGAGTAGAAATGGATATGCGCATTCACATGCGATTTCCTTCATGACCCCGATTCAAAACTGCGCTTGTTCTAGAAAGTTTTAAGTTGCGTATCTAGTAAATTCTGGACTTCGAGATGATCAGAGTTTAATGCACGTGTAGTTTGTGGCTCCCCAAGAGGTGACGCACCCTTGTCTCCTACTGCATCCTTCCAGCTTCTGCACAAAGTTAAACCAAAGATCAACCTCAACTGGTCAATGGTTTAAGGTGCAGGAGTCCACTGACAAAGCTCCTCAATTATGTAGCTGAAAGTTGTGTTGGCTTTCCACTCTACTTGGACTCTAAAGGTTTCTTCCTCAGGACAGACTGGTTACCCTGGTACAACATCCGGTAAGATTTCTCTAAATACTCAAATATAAGGATGATGTGATAGAGAGAGAGATGCACATGCAATATTTGTTTGTTGTCACCCGATTGAGAAATAAAGGAAACCGTTCTAAAACATGACAGGCTCTAACTTTTGGTGAGAGATTTTCATAAAGTTATGTCTTTCTTTTAGAACATGAAAGGTTACAACTTTTTGTGAGAGTTTTTCTTAAAGGTATGTCTTTCTTAATCTGAATGTTCAATTATCATTCAACACCATCCCTTAATGAAAATATTTAGAATTAGTCTATTGAATGTCTAAGTTCAATTGCATGACAACATATGTCATGGTTAGGCTTTGAAAGCGACTTTGTGAGAACATAAGCTCACATGTTTCAATTGAACAATAAAAAGAATTCAAGATTCCTAATCTGATCTTTTCCAGAAGAAAATAATATAAAATTCAATAGTTTGGTGCCATCTTAGAATAAAGGATTTAAAGTCAAAGCAATACAAAATTGATTATCACAATGAAGTGATAAGGGTTTTGAATTGTGGAAATCATAAATCGATGAATAGTTAATGATTCAAGCCACATGGCTTCTTTTGTAGTTGAAGTATTATATATATATATATATATATTCATATTCTATAGATGAAAGAACAACTACTGCTTGTTTTGTACTTTGCCATGATATCCCCCCCCCCCACCCAAGTAAGAAGACATACTTGAAGGACAATTTACCAAACTTGAGGTCTTCAACCCAATTGACATCTATCCTATCCAACCTTGAGAAAATTCTTGCTTGGCACTTGGGTGAAAGCACAATTAGGTGGATTGTTTCAACTATCACAATTGTATTTTTTTTGGATTAAAATTTAAAATCATATCAAACATTAAAATTTTCAATTTTTTCATTATCCATGTTGCAATAGATTTTTGTGAGAATCTTATTGAAAATTAGAAAAGAATGGACTCATTGTGGACTTTTGAATTGATGACATTATATTTGTCACACATAAAAAATGAAAAATATGAATTCAAAAAATATGTCATAGTAATATCAAAATTAAAAAATAGGCTAGCATAAAATGAATAATTTAATTGTAACATGGATTTTCCAACATTATTTTTTTCATATTTAAAATTTAACTCATTGTGGTTTTCATCATTTTTTACAATTGATATTCCATTTCACATTGAAATTTTGAAAAAAAATTCTAAATTTCTTGACCAATCACATGTTTAGGGATTTTTTTGGGTGGTCTGTTAATAGTTGTGACCAAAACCATAGGGGATAATTATAGGATTTATAGTTTGATAATTATTTTAAATATAAGAATTGTAGCTAGTGTAAGATGTGGACTTTTCAAAATGTCAAACGTGAGCCACCTAACCATGCTTTTTACCCACTTGTAGGATAAGAAATGCCTGAAGTATTAAAACATTCATTTTAAATATTGAAAAATTCATTTGATAGCAGCCCAATACAAGGGATTAAAATTGACCATGAATTGACCATGCATTTCCATGATTGTTACATATTAGGTTGTTAAACCCCAAAATATAAGATGATGATGGTAAATTAGAGGATGCAACAACATTAAAATGTACTTGTAGCGTTTGTTTTTGCCTTAAGTGAATGTTTTGTTGACCATTATAATGAGGAAATCATCCAATTTAAATCAACTTCTATTGTATTATATGTATGTTTAATATATTTTATGTCAAAAACCATCAACTTGCATGTTTACAAAGACTTTTGAATTTGAATCTACTTTGATATTTATTAATTTATGATTAAAGAAATAAATTAAAATAATAATAAAAATGCATGGATTCTTTCATTAAATAATACATGATCAATATCTGAATATATGGGACATGTGTATGTAATATATATATATATAAAATAAATATTTAAACATGTAAAATATTTTTTTAAAATTGAAACCAAAGACTATAACCTAAATTTCATAAAGGTCGTATTGCATCTAGATCGTCAATTTCACATATCTTGAAAAGTAGTTAATCTAAACCATTAATGTGTGCCTTTGAAAATAGTAATACATTTAAACCATTGATTAGGTGTGTGAAAATGTTTTTCGTTATACCATTTGATCAAAATGGTGCCACCCATTGTGAAACAAGTTGCACAATGCAAATTGCCATTGAAACATTTGCTCTTTGATTTCTTTGAGCTACAACTTCATTTTGAAGTTTTCCATGGCGCATGTCCAAAGCTTTGTAAGTGAACAACAATGGCTTAGTTAAATGCAATGGGATTTTGAAGATTTTATGTTCTCTTTTGATTATTTTCAAATTGATGAGGTTGTGTTGTAAGTCTTCCTCACACCACCAAATAGTCCAATAGATCTGAAATCCACAATTATTGAGCCAACCCTTTCAACATTGCATCGCCACTACACAACATCAAGATTTAGAAGGCTGTTAAACTTGCATGAAAAGATTGTTGAGGAATTGTTTGATCCTTAACTTCTTGGTTGTCTTGTTAGGCAATGTAATCCTACTTTTAAACCTTGTTTAGTTCTTGTTCTTGCAAGTTCAAGATGGAAGCTTTCAAAGTCTACAATGCCGACTAGACCTAAGGTGTTAGGAAAAACAATGCTACCTAGAAATCAAGGATTGTCTTCAAGCCATAATGTTTGTTGAACTAACCTACCAATGTTTAAAAAACTTTGGTGATGATTTTTTAAAACCTTTGTTGTCCAATACGTTCAAAAGTTATGTGCATCATCCTAAGGTGTATTTGCACTAAGGATCATGACCTAATTATGCCATGAACCAACAAATGTGATGTCCATTGAAAAGATTTTGACATCAAAAGGAAAGCTATTCAATGGGAATCTATCTAGGCAAAATGAAGAACTACCATTAGGGAATGGGTGAAGAGGTGTAAGGCTTGTAGAGTAGCAACAACAATAATAGAGCAAGAAGTTGCAAGTCATGAGTACGAAGAGTCAAATTTTGTAAGGTAAGAGTTGGATCATCATGTTAGGTCAAATCCACCCACACATTACTTGGAGTTTACATTAGAAGAAATCTTGTCCATTCCAACCATATGGTTACAACTATAGATGTGACTAGTGTCCAAATCAACTATTTTTACAACTATAGCTTGGTTAGTCCTATGTGTGATTTTAATCGTAAATGTGTGTAATCATATATGTAACTATTGTAGTCACAAATGTGACTATAATGTTGATATAATTGAATGAAGTCGTAAATGCAACTATAATTTGTGATTATTACATGTTTGGATTGAAAAAAAAATGAAAGTGCACATTTTTCATCCAATATTGTGAATGGATCCTTGGATGGATGAAAACTTAATTGTTTTTGCAACTGGTTGTAGTTGTTTTGGCAATTAAGGCCAATAATTTTTCCATTTATAATATTTTGATGATAAACTTGTGTTTAATTATTTATTATTATTTATTATTTATTATTAACATTAACAATACAAATTATTATATATGATGATTATTTAATTATATATTATACATGTAAATTAAATTTTATTGGTAAAATTATAACATATTATTATCATAATCAAATATGATATTTTAAAATATCAAATAGAGGTTTAAAATGTCTAAAAATTATATCATTTATTTGAAAATAAAACTTTGTACCATAATTTTGAATCAAAATTTATATATTACATTTTTTAAAATATAGAATTGAAAATTCCATCAAATTCATTAATTATTTAACATTACTAAATGTGATAGATATAAATTTGTGATCACATTGTATATATACATATTTTTTAATGAAATGAAGGATTAACATGTGGGAGATAAATTACTTATTTATTAAATATTAGTTGTAAAATATGTTTCATTTATAAATCATGTACTTGAAAAAGAATTCCAACAAATCATCTTTGAAATGTAATTCAATTTAACAAAATTCAAATTAATGTACATTTTTGGAAGAAAAATACATTCAATTGTGTATGTCACTGAAAGTATTTAAAAAATCAACTTAAATTTTTTCCATTTGGACAAATATCAATAAAATATGAAATATTGAAATTAATGTTTATGCAATGTTTAAAGTCAAGTATGGGCTAAATATAATGCATTCCATTATATTTTCACATCAAGTGGGGTGGTTTGATGGCAAAAGAATTGATATTCATCCTTGAGGTTTAAGGATCAAACCTCACAAGTGACATAGTTGTGGTCAACAATGGTATGTTGACTATATTTACCATACATAGTTAGGTTATCTAACCTAGGTGCCACTTAGGCTTCCTTAAATACCTAGACTAAATGGCCAACCTAAATTAGGTTTTTAGCCTAGCCTAGGTAGTGACACATGTTAACAATTCATAAACTAAAAAATTATGAAATTAACAATAATATGAATTATTATATTGCATTATTTATGTAGATATAGATAATTTATTTTTAAAATGTGATTTAAAATATATATTAAATAGTTTAAATTTAATTATTTTGAAAATGTTGCTTAGTATTTTGTGTAATCATATCTATAGTTGCATAGTCCTATGACTAGTCAACAAATGAAAAATCCTTGCAATTGTAAATAATATGTGACTACATGGATAATCACATGCCACATGGAGTTTTTTGTGATTGGTTGTCTTTTGCAGCTAAAATTGTAATCGTTTATTCCAAATTTCTTCTAGTGTTAATAATAAAAAAACATAAAATCTTTTTACAAATGTTGCAAGAGAAATGATTTTGTTCATTATCAACCAATTGATAAATGTTCCTCTTGAAATTCAACATGAAGTTATTAAAAAGTTTTTAAGTCATTCCCTACTCAAAGATATGGGTCCTCCTTACCTTATTGATCCAGGGGTTGTAAAGCATAAGTATGATGTGTTGCAAAACATGAAAGAAGGCATCAATACACACTTGGCAAGTCGTCGAAAATCCAAGCTAGTCATGGCTAAAGACATTGTCTGCACATTAACATCATCACAATCCATTACTAGCAAAAGAGTTGTAGCTAGAGTGCTTGGAGTTAATAGACAAAACATATCAAAAGTAGTGTTAAGGCGTGCCCAACTTGATATTATGAATGATACTTTTTAGTTGAATTATAAAAAAGCTAAAAGATCTTATACATATCAAAAGTAGTGAAGAAATTAATGATTGATTAGTGGGTTCAAGAAACCTCCATATCACCCAATTGGAAGGATGTCGTACAAAGGAAGGTTTGGGTCAAAAAATTTGAAATCCATCCTAATCATTATCATCAAACATCATAGGTTAGAACCTATAGTTTTGAATAATTGTTCAATTCTTTTGCTTGTATGAACATCTCTCTTTACATGTATGCACCATTTTTTGTATGTACATTTTGTTGAATCTTGTATACACTATGAGGTTTACCCATTTAGATTTGGGTTATAAATTAAGTCAAGTTCTGGAGCACAATGTTTAGATTTCCATGTTGGAGGTAGAATTGCTTATTCTCATCATAACAGTCATGACATTTGTTATCTTCTCAATTTCAAATGGTGTCATTTTAATTTCAGGTGCTTTGTTTTTGAGTCCATGGTGCTTTCAACTCACACAATGTTTGTGGTTATATAAGTTTATGTTCAATTGTTGAAACTTATTTTATCAATATTCATAGCCCAAGGAGGTAGGTTTACATGCACCATCTTCTTTGATTTTAATGGCACGGGCTATGAGTGTATGATTGTTTATTTATGGTTGTAAAAATTTATGGTAAATTGTAAAGACTTTATGAACCTTACAATTGCATTTGAATCTTGAATGCTTTTAGTTTTGTTTCTAAAGAATACTAAATTTATTTTGACCACTTAGCGTGGTGGAGTTTTTACAAATTGTTTGGTGGGAGTTCTACAAGGATTAAATTTGCCTTGATTGCTTAATGAAGTTTTTATAAAGACTCAACCAATTTGAATGTTTATTTTTGTCACCACAAGGAGTTAGTTAAACATTTGAATGCTTGGTTTTGTTTATGCAAAGAGCTAAATACATTGAATGTTTGGTTTTGTTTATGCAAAGAGTTAAATACATTGAGTGCTTGGTTTTGTTTGTGCAAGGAGTCAAGTAATTTTTATAGTTAATTTTGTTTTTACAAGGAGTTAAACAGTGACGCACTCCCAATTCCTTGAAAGACTCAAATGTGAGTCTAAATAAAAAATAGCGGAAGGAGGAATCAGGGCACGCTCCTTAATTCACAGCATTTTGAGGGGTAGAGGGGTGTGCTAGAGCTCCGAAATGGGACTAGGAAGAGTTGACAAGCTTCACTCACTCACACGGGCCAGCACAAAACCCACACAAGGTGGTTAGTGCGTAGTTGGAGCACTTTTGGTGCTAGGACGAACGACGGGCAACACGGACACACAAGACTCATCACGCCCTGGATTTGCAAGAAGCCACCACCTTCCCCCTTATAGTATACTCTGCACCTCTCCATAGGGCCCACATCCAAATGACTTTTTGTCCCGGGCAAGTTAGGATTCCCACGACTTTGGAACCCCATAACTTTGCGAGCAAACCTTGGATTGAAATGTGGTCTAAAGCAAAGTTAGCCCTCGTTGAGAGCTTTCCAACGGTATGTCGCACGCCATTTGCAGACAAGTAAATCGGGTCGATTCCCGACTTTTTATGGTCGGGAATTAAATTGGTAGTTTGACTCCCGGCCCTTCTTTTGGCCATAACTTATGTTTCAGATGTCTAAATGAGCAATGTGAGCCCATTTCAAACATCTACGTTCCAAGGGCTTTTCAATGATATAAAAAACGCCACAAGCCTTTGACTTTCAACCCTTGAAATCATTCTCTGAAGTTGTGAGAGTCCACCAGGACTTCATCTCCCAAAGTGAGAGTTGCTTTGGGAGTGTGAGGGTTCACTCCTTCACACTTTCCTACACTCCTGGGAGTATGTGATGTGACTCTCGAACTTTCTCTTGGCTCGCACCCTTGCAACCCCTTTGCCTTGGTCACGAGCCCAAAGCTAAGGTTGCAACAAACAATTTAACTATTTCTAATCTATTTTTTAATAAAAAATCAAACAATTTTAGTGTTTGGTTTTGTTTGTGTAAAGAATCAAATAGTTTGATTGCTTTGTTTATTTTGTGCTAAAAGTACAATAAAGTGTACAACTAAAAGTACTTGCCAGTTTACTTATCAAATGAACAAAAAGTAGGGCCAAAACCCATCACAAAATTGTTACACATTCAATAGTTTTAGTTGAATACTAAATAACAAGATACTTCTTCATTATTATGCATTAATTTTTAAAAAATTCATTGTAAAATTAGGTTTCAAGTAGACATTTCTAAAAGCAAGTAGCTTTTTAAACCTATTTTCTATAGTGTAACATTTGATTCAAGTATGTGTCAAGTATAATCTACCAAAGAAAAAATAGATTTGTTTTTTGGTGAAGCCTTTGACTGTACAATGATATTTATGCTATAATTTCATACATGTATATTTCATTAAATTTTCAATTGAAAAAGTAGGTTTGAACACCATATTGACCAATCAATTTTAAACCTATTTATTCCTTACTTTTATTATTCCAAAGTTTTTCAAATTTTGTAGTTGATTTACAATATCCCCAATTGAAGGCTCAATAGTTTCAAAATGAAATTTAATTAACTTTAGAATCTACTTTCTTGTGTTTTTGTGAAAAACTACCTCTTTTTTAATTTGATTTTTTTTAGCAACTTTTTCTTTATATTTTACAATGCTTTCACCTAAGAGTCAAGAAATTTGACTACTTGGTTTACTTTTGTGCAAGGAGGACCAAGGAGTTTGATTGCTTGATTTATTTTTATGTAAGGAGTTAAGTAGTTTGACCACTTGGTTTTGTGTGTGTAAAGAGTCAAGTAGCTTAATTATTTGGATTTTGTTTTCACAACACTATGAAAAATTGTCTATGGCAACTAGACTACCTTACAACTAAAGCTCCAAAATAACTAATATACAACTACATTGTAATTGTTCCACGGAAATATGACAAATTAATAAAAAAAATGCTAAGTTAGAAAATCAAGGAGTTGTATTATAGTTGCAAAATTAGTTGCAAGATGTATATTTATACAATATAATGTACACATTGCAACTAATATATAGTTGTAGTAAATCATGTTTGACTTTGTTGACAAATTGCACTTTAATTACATGTAACAACTACATCACAACCAAGATAAATTTAATTATTAATCAACAACTATTTTGCAACAAATGTATGGCTTTGAATAACACATACGATCATGCCACGTGTATACATTTTCACCGTTCAATATATATGACATTTCAACTTGTTTGCAATTAATATGCAACTATATTTCAACTTAAAAATTGAAATTTAAAGATCTGAAATTTGGGCAAGAAACCTTTAAGCAAGTAACACATGGCAATATATCAACAAATTTGCCCCAATGCATCAACGACCTTCATGCACTTATTGTCAATAAATTCAAGATGAACTTTTTTAAAAAATCTTTCTATTCAAACACTTTGTATATATCCTAATTTTTTGGTGATGCAATTTTCATATCATGTGTTATAATTAAGATTATTTTTGTTTGTTTAGTTTATAATTAAAGATAAAAGGTTGTTATAAGTTCTATCATTTATTTAAATAACTTGGAGATTGAAAGTTTTTGTTTTTTATTTTGGAGGTTAAAGGTTCTTGTTCTTGCTCTTTGAGAGGTTGAAAGCTTTTGTTTTTTTTCTTAAAGGTTCAAGGTTCTTATTTTTACTCTTAGATAAGTTGAAAGCTTTTATTTTTGCTCTTGGAAGTTGAAGGTTCTTATTCTTGCTCTTGGAAAGGTCAAAAGCTTCTGTTTTTCTCTCTTCAAGGTTGAAGGTTTTTGTTTTTGTTCTTAAAAAGGTTGAAGGCTTTTGTTTTTGCTCTTGAAAGTTGAAGGTTTTTGTTCTTACTCTTAAAAAGGTTGAAGGTTTTTGTTCTTGCTTTTGAATGTTCAAGGTATTTGTTGTTTCTTTGAATGTTGAAGGTTCCTGTTCATACTTTTGGATGTTGAAGGTTCTTGCTCCTACTCTTGAATGTTCAAAACTTTTACTTTTAGTTTTAGATCTTGAAAGTTTTTGCTTTTACTCTTAGATATTGAAAGTTTTTACTTTTGTGTTTTTTATGTTATAAGGCCAAACTTTCATTATGTTTCAATCCATCAACATCAAAATTATGTATACAAGGTAATATTTTTCAAAAGTATCTGAACTTGTATTTAATTTACTTAATTGTAAACAAAATATTTGATTATATTTGCAAGTGTACAAATTATAATTTAATTTGTATCAATGTTCTATATGTTGCATTTTAGTGACAAATAAGTTGCATGTTAGTGGTAATATAGTTGTAAATTAATTTTATACAAGTTAAAGGGATCATTTACATATTTTTAACATTACAATATTATGATATGCTATTGATTTCATTTCACATGTGGAATTAAATATCATAGCATGGCAGATTTCAAGTAGATAAGGTGCATTAAAAAAATTGCATGGCTCAAATTCCATTTCAACAAAAATAGGAAAAAAAATTCATTTATCAAACATAATGTTTCAAATGATTGTTGTGGGTCATCATTTTTTTTATATGAACTTTTGTTTAGATAGTGTAAAATGTTTATTATATATAGCTTAGGCATTATATTTAGTTTCATAGCTAAATTGTATTTTGATAAAAACATTTTCTAAGTTTTTTGTGATGTATTTTTCAACATGGAATGTAAATGTATTTAAAGTTTGAAATCCATTTCATGTTTATAAATAATGATGTCCAATGCAATTCAACATGATATTGATTGTGTGAGGTTTAGATAATTCCATTGTAGCTTGCAATTTAATTGTTTAATATTACTAAAATCAACTATTGTACAATTGCTTTGAAACCCAAATTTAAACCCCTAGTTGAAAATTAGTCACTAAATCCTTTATTTTCATTTCATCTTTAATTGTAAGTTAGTTGTAAAGGATAGGAGCAAAATTCATTGTTCAAATGGATGAATGAAATAATAAAAAAATATATTTGTTGAGCTAGTTGTAAAATAATTATAAATAAGTTGCAAAGGATTGGGATAGAATCCATTCACATCAAATGGATGAATGAAATAATGAAAGAATATATTTGTTGAACCAATTGTAAAATAATTGTAGATAAGTTATAAAATATAAGAATAAAATTCATTTATCAAATAGATGAATGAAATAATTAAAGATTATATTCATCAAACTAGTTGTAAAATAATTATAAATAAGTTGCAAAAGGTATTAACATACATCATTTGTCAACAAATGGATGAAATGCCACATTGGCATTTCATTCACCACTTTGGAATGTGTGTGAGAATTTGATGTGGAGATTAGTTACAAAGAAGTTGCATATAGTTGTATGTGAGTTGCACCATATTTGCAACATTGTATACAACATAAGGTGTCCACTACAACTATTGCAACTTGTCCAACAACACTCAAGGCTATATAAATACCATGAATTGCAAGTGTCCATTGCAATTGGAAACCTTAGTTGTAAGCCAAGTTGTAAAACCTTATATTTTCTCATAGTGTATGGAGTCAATCATTTTCTTTGTTTAATTTTTTTCTAACAAGGATTCAATAAGTAAAAAATTTCAATTAGACTTTCAATCCTACAATTTTCCTTCCAATGTAGTTTATTTGAACTCCTAATGTGTAACCAATGTTTTATTGATACAAGCTTCCTTCTAACTTCTTCATGGCTCCTAAAAATGTCTTGCATAATCATTTATGAATACATGGCTTCCTATTGATTGTCAATTAATCTTTTATAGATTAAGGCCTCCTTTAATTGAAGGTTGTTGCCTCGCAAAATGTAACAAGGTTTTTTTTTGCATAGAAGGTGCCTTCAATTACATTTGGTAGATCTTTTTAGAATTGCTAAATGTTTTTGAGGACATTATGTATTTTATTTCCTCCTAAAATGCATTAATCAAATAATCATTATTTTCTTTCAATTGCAAATTGTTTTTGGGTCTTTGCATGGTAAGGTGGATTAATTTTGGTGTCACATGGGTACCTTTTTTATAGTGGGTGCGATTGCAAATGTTATATCATATTGCATATGTTGGGCTTGGTTAATAGGGACTCATTTTCAAATAATGTACTTTAATATTTATATGGTGCAATTTTTTGTCATGCAAAAATCATAATCCTAAGAGCTATGGACTTTTGAAATTGAGAAGCAGGGGTGTAATGCCAACTACAATTAGGTTAATGGACTTTAATTTGGATTTTGCATCATATGAATTGAAGGTATCACACTATGGACTTTTGATCATTGGAAAAACCCACCATATTGTTAAAAGTCCATAACTTTTAAAAACAAAAATGTTTTGAATTCAAATTTTGCAAATTTGTATAAATCAATAACCTCTACAATGCACAAATTAAAGATGGAAAAAAAATGCTAGGGATGGATAGATATATGTATTTTGGTGGGATTGGTAATCTTCTAGTCTTTAGTGAAAAACCACACGACTACATGAAGTCATTTGAGAAGGAACTTTTAGGCTTTAAATAGGGGGGAATTATTTGAAAGATAATTTGTGGGTTTAGACAAGGGGGAACTATTAGGGTTTGGCTTTTAAAGTTGAAACGAACTTGGTAACTTGAACTTTGTTGCTTGAACCTTAACATCTTTCAGGTTTTGCAAGGTTTTGTTAATCTTTCAAAATTTGTGTTTTTTGCTTCATTTTCACATGCCTTCGCCTTCAATCAAATGTTGGTGGTTTTAAAAAGTGTTTTTTCATTTGAAAGGTGAAAGAGGTGAAAGGTTGATGATCGACGCCAGTTCATGTCCAAGAAAAGGAAAGACATACATGAAGTAATTTGGTTCACTACCATAAAACTTGCTTCACAACTTCATATTTGCTTTCAAGATTAACAAAAGTTATTAACCTTCCTTGATTATCAACTTTTGTTATGAAACAATTTAGGTTTTTTTTCTTGTTGGTATCTTTATGGGGTGAAAGCACATTATAGGGAAGCCAAAAATGTTGTCACATTGTACTGTTTTCCAAGGGTGTTCATGTTTGAACTTCAACCATGGTAATATTTGAACATATTTTTCCAATTTTTTTGCATAATATGGTAGATTATAACACAAAGAATTCAATTGCAATTTATTTTTTTTCCAACTTACATTGTGAGATTCCAAAGTATATTTGTGGCAAAACAATGTACATCACTATGTACTAAAAAATGCAAATATATTCAAAAAATGATTGAAATGATTTTTAACCTTTATGAAATTTGTAGCATCTATCAAACATTATGGTTCCATACAATTGGAATAAGTTTGTGAGCCATGTGTTTTTGGGGGTTATGACCATAAATATGTGGTAAATTAACATTTTGACAAACTATCATTTTCAAATGGAAGATGACAAGATATGTGAGGTGGGTATTTTTTAAATTTTCATTTTAGACATTTTTTGGTTGACTATTTCCAACCCAAACCAAGTGTAATCCAAAAATAGAAACATGTTATATTATATTGTATATACCATAAATATATTCAAAATTCCTTGAATTCAAGCTTTAAATTTATTTAATTTCAAATAATATTAAATATCATTAACTTTGTGAAAATCAAAATATCAAACCCAAACACCAAAAATGAAACTCAAAATTAAATGTAATACGTTTTGCAGAAATATATATTTACATACATGTTGTGAAAGTGCCCAAATTGGCCCCCTCATAGTGTGTTTTCACCTTATGTTAAATCGTCATAATCTTTGGTATTTATGGTGAGATGGGTGTCGTTTTGTACATGTCTTTTCTACTAACATGTTAAGTTTGTATTCCTTGTTTGGCTTCAGTTTCCAAATAGCTTTGTAAGTTACGAAGCTTCCATTTGATTTGTTTTATCCCCTACCCACATGGGGTAAGCTTGGCTATCATGTGCATTCTGAATATTGTTTTCCAGATCTCTCATTAGAAGTAGGAGATTTCATTTTAATTGCCCATTATCTAGCCATCTTTCTAGTTAATGTTAAGAAACTAAAGCATTTGGAAGTTGGATTATTTTCCCTTGGAATTTTAGTTCATTTAAAAATAATTATCTTGCCATAAAAAAATGAAGGAAATTTTATTAGTGTTACACTTTTTGTGTATGTGATTTGCCAAAAGAAGGGTCATATAAAAGGTCAACCTCATTTTTTGGAAGTGTAGGCAATGTTAAAAATTGCGTTGTAGTCTTCTTCATGTGAGGTGGACGAATATGCAGAGAAATTTTATGTGGTTATCCACGATGCATTTGGAGCTAATCCATTGTGCTCGTGGAACTCACATCCTTAGTTCAGCCACAGATCACAAATTCCTGACCCATTTATTAGTTGCAATCATATATGTGTTTGTCCACCCTTTTCAATTATGCATTGAGTTGCTACACATGTTTTCAACAAATTAAGTCTTGTAGGAACTTGACAAGGATCTTCTTAATCATTTATTATCTTAATTTTAATTATGCAGCTGCACCATCACCTTCTTGCCCAGACCCACCTTATAATCCTCCACATGTACTAGATTCAATGTTCACAAAATGTGTATTAATACACCAAAATGGAATTAATAGTTTCAAGGGTTGTTAACTAAATTTCATTTGTTCCAAACTAAACAATTTGAACTGTGTTGTGATTGTGTGTATGTTAGGTCTTGATGCATTTGATTGTTTCAAATTAAGGTATAAGGTGGACTAGCCAATAAGATTGATTTTTACTCCTACTACTTTAAGTTTTTATAATGAAATATTCACGTTTTTTATGTGCATTAACACTAGAAGAAAAACATGTATTTTCGACTAGTCTTTATGACTAAATTTTAGTTACAAGAAACATTTTGCAACTAAAATCCCTTTACTCACCTAAGACAAGTCGCATGTGATAAATTTGTCACAAATAACAAAAGGTATTGTATGAAAGAAAAAATCAATGTGCATAATTTGTTTTTTTGTTTTGGGTTGAGCCTTTTGATTAGCTCATCCCATGTACACAAATTTCTTAATGTGAAATTGGATGACCACACCCCTTTGTTTATATAGTGTTCAAAATAGGAATGAAGAACAAACAATATGGGTTAAGTTTTGAAGTTGCAACTTCCTCACAAACTAAATTATAATTCTAAAACTTTTTTCATGCTTTATTTTCTTAATTTATAGATTTTTAAACAATTCAAGTACTAAATAATTAGATAATGATTAAATTCATGTATATTTAAATTATAAATTATACACTATAAATATTGAATATTCATTATCAATTACTTAAATAACCGATAACTTTTTAATATTTAACAAACTAGCTATCTAATTACTCACAAGTTATTAATACATAATTCATAAATAATTAATTAAATAAAATAATTAAAAATATTTTATTACTTTTAAGAATCTGATCGAATTACATTTATTGTTGTAAAATTTATTATAGGTAAAGTAATGTTTTTCTCTTGGAATCATTAACTATAAATAAAATAATTTGTTAACATAACATTAATTTTCATAGTTACTGTAAAATTACTATAAAATATTTATCATAGATGATTAATCACAAAAGTTTTATATAGTAATAATAATAATATATAATAATTCGTGAAATTAAAATCAGTAAAATAATTATTTTAAGTACACATGATTTTAAAATAATGTCACATTAAATACATTCATTAATTTCTTCTAATATAAAAATATAAATTAAAAAATATAGAAATCTATGTAATGAAAATAATTATTTATTGTAATTTAGATTTAGTAAACATAATGATTTAAAATTATTAATAAAAGTGATTTATTATGGATAACATTAGTAGAAAAAACCTTTAAATTTCAATTAGTAATTTTTTGAATTAAAATATAAATTTAAGATTCCAAAATAGTAATTCAGAATTCAAATATCAATTTTTAGATCAAATGTCCATTTTAAGATTCAATTAATAATTTTCCAAATCAAAATATTAATTTTGAGAATCCAAAATAATAATTTGGCTCTGAAATTTCAACTTTCAAGTCAAATGATTCTTAAAATTTAAAACTTTAGAATTCAAATATCAATTTGAAATTCAAATAAAAATATTTAAAATCAAAATGTCGATTTTTAGATTCAATAATTTTTTTTGAATTGAAATATCAATTTTCAGATTTGAATGAAAAATTCAAAGTTCAAATATTAATTTTGAGATTCATTATATGAACAATATACATATGTATGTATATAGTACATACATTAAAATACACCCCTATGTCATTATAGAATATCTTTAGGATGCAATTAATATGGTGACTATTATGACTAATGGGACATACCAACCTATTAATGGATGAAAATAAATGTTAAATCGATCCAACCAATAGGATGAAATTTTTAATAGTTGCAGAATAGTTGTGAGAATGATCAAAATAGTTGAAATTTGGTGTTGTAGTTGTAAATATTCCCAAATCTAGTTGTAAATAACTACAAGTTGCATGTAGTCATAAATAGAGTGGTTACATTTTGGCTGATTTTTACTAGTGTAAGCTTATTGTCTATGGATTGGAAAATACATGGTAGTATCAGTCAAGTATGGTGTTTCTCTTGTTGTCCAATTAGGTTTATGTCAATCATTTATGACCCATATGCTTATACATTTTCCAGACATGCCTCTACCATTCTAGTTTCTAACAAAACATATCACATCTAGCTTTAGCAGCATGATCCCTCAAGTTTGGTGAAAATTAAGATATTTGAATTTTCTACTTTTTTCAATGGAAATTAACATTTGTTTGCTTTTCAACTTTGGCTTCATGGTATTGTATTATTTTAGATGGTACAAAACGATCTATGTTTGATGTGGAAATTCAAGGGCACCATAAGGAATTGTCATTTGATGTACTTAGTTCCATTACTACCATTAATGGAAAGTTTGTCTGCTTGATATGCAAGTAATAGGATGCTCCCTTGACAAAAGTAGGCAATCTTTAGATTATGAACAACAAAAGAAGAGGTTTCAAAGGCTATAGCTTTTTAGGTCAATTTTTGTTAGCACTTTGTTAACACTATTAATTTCTATTAGCACTTCTTTAGTTTACTCTTAAAGAGCAACTTGTTGTATGAAGCATGGGTCTAAAGCTTGTGCAAGGAGGTGGATGTAGGTAGTAGATAGGGCATGTTGTGGCCACATTCCAGCATTATGTTGAATCCCAATTTTGTCATGTTGTTTAAGGAAGATTTGTTGACCCAATTTAGCAACATGTTTGCACTAATTTCTAAGAAGTAAAACATTCACATGCTACAAACATTGTGTTTCCTAGGTTGCCATACTTAAAGGTTCAAAACATGGTAATTTAAAAAATCAAAATAAACTTGTGAAAGTCATAATTTTAAGACCCAAATGCCAAAAGTGAAACCCAAAATGTGATGCAAATTCAATGTTCATAATTGACCTACCATAAGAAGGACCATTATTGACTCCTTTTGTGTGTTTTTTGTTTTGAAGCCAAATGAATGTTTTAAAATACTAAGTAATGAAAAATGAATACATATGTATGTCTAGGTCTTCAATCAATATATGTTACAATGAATGGTTAAAATTAAAAATTAGCAAGTTTTGAATGTCCTATTGAAGTACAAACCAATAAGGAATGCAAAACTTCAAAACATTTCCAAAATGATAGTTCATTTGAATTTTGGAAAGCCAAAGTTTTATTAAAAATATGAAATATTTTATTTTTTAATCCACATTTCTTGTATTTCCAAGCCTTTGGATTGTAACCTAATTATGAACAAAATTAACATGGCAATCATAATATTAATTCCAGGAAAATTTGGTGTTTTATGATATTAAATTTTTTTATATCATCATGTAAAACATACTTTATTTGTGATTAAAATAGGAAACAATTTCAAAAAATATTGCTATTCCTATTGATTATTTTGTTATAAAATTGCATATTCGGCCATAATGTTATAGTCATGTTTCAAAACATTCAAGGACATTTTTTAATCATCAAAATTAGAATTAGTTTTTTATCATATTAATTTTAATGTATATTTTTATCTAATCAAACCCAAAAATAAAAAATAAATTATAAGGTGTAGTAGTCATGACAACCAATCAAAATTAAAGTTCAACATGATTTTGCATTCAAACATTCCTTTTTTGTACCCCAATTGTAAATACACTTTGTTATATCATATATTATAATGCTAGTATTTTATGACCTAATCCTTTTCAAAAGAGTAGGTCCTCACCTTGTAGTTATTGCTGATCTTACATATTATGTAAGCATATTATATTACCCACTCAACTTCCCCGGAAGTTTGTATAACCTCCAAAGGCGGGGTATTGGGGTCAACACCCAAATATCAGGCATTTTCAACAAACAATAAAAAGCATGAGTAGTTTAAACGCATGTTCATTTGTAGAACTATAACTTCACTTTGCATCATAGGTCTAAAAAGGTTGAGCTCACAATTAGGCTCACTTTCTTCAGATGCTGAGTGTACAAAGGATCTCTTGTCCATAGCACTTCCAAAGAACAAGTGGACCAATAATTCTAAATGTTCATTTGTAGAACTATAACAAATCCTTTACTGTGCATCATACGTCTAAAAGGTTGAGCTCACAGTTAGGATCACTTTCTTCAGATGTTGACTGTTTTTGGCGAAAAATCGCCAAATGGCGACACAGTTTTCTGAAAACGGAATATTCTGTCGCAAATTCCCTGTTTATGGGAAAAAAAATCGCCAAAAAGCGACAGAAAACTGGTTTTTTAGGGATGGTGTCGCCGCATTTATGCCTACTGGCTACAGTTTTCAGACTTTCTTGAAATCAATTCGCCAGTTAAGTCGAAATCTGCCTAGGGATGCTCGCCACTCTGGCTATATCAGGAAATTGAGAAAAAAAACACTGGTTGCACATGTTTCTCCACAATGGAGCCTGACAAAAATGGGCTCTTATCACGTACCGTATTTTGTCAACGCCCATTTTTTTTTTTCAATGATGGCATGGCGTTAGTTGGAAAACGTGGGTGACCTTCAACGGTGGAATGACATCATTAAAACAAAAAACTGCATTCGGGGATGGCAGGAACCATGTACTGAACTGCCTTTACATTGCACGTTCTTCAGATATCAATTGGAGAATTTTTTAGAAAGGTACAAAACATTGAAAGCATACATCATGAACGTCATGCATTTGTTTATATAGACATTTCATGAACATTAATGTCAACGGTAGATGTACAAAGTGCAGAAACCAGAATCCGCCAGGCGTGCAAAGTCTGTTGTTCCCATTGTGCTCTCATCATGCTCGATTTATCAGTATATGCTAGGCAGGGCTTGCCAAATTTTGCTCGGTGCACCCAAGCCAATGTTAAGCCCCAGCCTCACCAGTATTTTTTTCTGGTGAAAAGTCGCAAAACGGCGACACTGATCCAAATTTCTGACGGAAAAACCTTTTTCTTCAAAACAAGATCGCCAAATTTTGCCGTTTTAAAACTGTTTTTGAGAAGACTGTCGCCACAGGCCTGTCTTTAAGCTAAACATTTAATGGTCCTCTACAAAACTGTCGCCAGTTGATTCGAAATCTGCCCTAGCATGCTCGCCACTCCTGCACAGTACAAAATAGAAAAAAAAGACAGAGCCTCACCTAGGACATGTTGACTTGATTTGCAAGTCAGACTGGCCAGGCCCTGTCAGGGCAGGCCAGGTAAGTTCCAACAAACCTTGACAACTCCTCTTCTAGAGGACTCTAGTGGGGGCCCAAAGAACCCTTGCCATATATGGACCAGTGAGATAACATTTTGTAAATTACACTCCACTATATAACAGGTAATTAAGGGTGTTGGGCGGTTCTCTTTTCCCAACAAAGAACCAGTGGGTAAGGGAGAGGTATATGGAACCCTGAAAAGCCATAGTTCTCCAAGAAAAAAAAACAAAAAACGAAAAGTTTTGACCCAGAATTTGGAAATATCATAGAAGTGTTCAAAGAACATACCTTGAGGGCTCATTCATAATTGGAGTTCCAAAAAACGAATAAGGACTTTGAGATTTTTTTCACTAGGTTCCACAAATAATATTTATATACAGCAAATTTAAGTGAGAAATAATGAATGATTCAAGTTAAAATGTGTGCATCATTGTTCATCAATGTTTAACTTTACATGTAAAAATGCAAAAAAATGTTCAAATAAGTTTATGGATAGTTAAACATGTTTTTTGGCATGATTATTTCCTATGCTTGACTTCCACCTTAAGTTAAAAATTTTAAGCTCAACGACTAAACAACTAACCAAATGGTTTTATTTTATTTTAAAAATATTTTTTAACTCAAAATTTCAAGCCTTCGAAATTTTGATTTATTCATTATTTCATCAAGTTCACTTGATGAACCTGTACTTGCATAGAAAAAAATATAATAATTTTTTGTAAAACAATTGAAAAAAATCCTGATCATAAGTTTGATTTTATTTTTTAAAATATAATTAAGAAACATGATATAGTTAATTTAAAGGTCTTGGACTTAAAAGGACATTTATATAATATATTCAAATTATTATTATTTTTCTTTATAATTAGCTTAACATGACATCTCTTTATTCATTGGCATACAACAATCTGTGATAGTTATAAAAATATAAATAAGAGAAAAAATCAAGTTATCATTTAGAAATTGGAGTCCTTTAAAAGTTAGAGACTCCTTTAAATTGGAACCCCAATTGTGTTCATAGACCCCTAAACCATCAAGGTTTTGTGCTAGAACTTTTCAAAAACCAGAATTGATGATTATTTCATTTTAGATTTTTAAAAGTTCAGGAATTGGGGTTTCTTTGATCTTGAAATTCTAAAAAACTTGCAACTGGAGGTTATATAACAAAATCAAAGAGTGACTCAATTACTAGTGTTGGGCGCTTATTTGCATTTTCAAAGAACCACTGCCTGATTTTAAAATTATTTCAGAATTAGAGAACCACCAGTTCTAGTCCTTTGAAAACATAAGAATCAAAGAATTGCTGGTTCCTGTCATTTCAAATAGGTTAAAGAACCAATGATTTTCATGAAAGAACTGACAGTGAACCAGGGCAGTTTTATGGTTGGTTATTTGGTTTTTCCAAAAAAATTGAGATACACATCAACTTTGTATACCAGAACCAGGTCTTTAATTGTTTCTGAGAGTAACACTTTGAATCCTAACAACTACCCTGATAACGATCAGGGGTCTAGTATGGTTTTAAATAACTGGCCGAAACTTGTAATTACTACTCGAAGTCAATTTTTAAAACATGGGCTATCACGAGAAGCTATTATACTCTTGGTCAGCCATCAAGAGTCTTGCTTGGCTAACTATTTCGACACATTTCTGAAAACATTAGAGTCTAAAAGCAATAGGCACAAAAGGGGTGGAGAGGTACATCAGCATGGGCCTGGAGATCCATGCAGAAAGAAAGCAATGAACTATGGGTGAACACATCATGAGGCCACGTGAGCCAGTCCAGCCTTACGCCCCTGGTCACTTTGTGTGTGGCGATACAATATAATGAAATCCTATAGACGCAAAAAGAAAAGGGCTAAGGATCAATCGCTCCTACGGTCACAGTTGTCAATGACGCACTTTCCCTGGCTCTTATTTTTCATGACGCCACATACAATTTAATTAATTTGTGAATGCACATGGGTTGGCATGGGGTGGCGATGCGCCACGGCTGCATCTTGATTACAAGAATGGAGTACTGTAAGATGGGGCACAGTGGGGTCTCCGTATATGCATGCCTTCTTTGAAAATAAGTAAGCCACCGAGAAGTCATAATTCAACCTAGTATGGCGATGCTCGTGCTCCATTGCATGCCTCGTGACGCAAGCTAGGCAATCGGACCATATAAATCGAAGGTCCCAATCGACCATCGAACATTCTCAATCTTCATCTGCTATAGAACTCTCCTGCACGCTATCAAGCATTCTTCATCTTCATCTTCATCCTCTATAGAACATCTCCTTATTTTATGTTCCATCAGCCTAGGATCCTGCATTAAGGCCAATTCAGAACAAACCATCTCCCTGCAGGAGAAAATTTTGAAGCTCAGCCTAGACTAGAGTGCTTCAACGAGCACGATCATTTTGAAGTACATTGGGAAACTGGGCTGCAAGAGTACTTGCTAGCTTCATTAAATTTCATAGAACTGAGATCAGGTCAATCTTTGTGCATTTCATTCAATGGCTTGTACCACGGGGGCCCGATCAACCCAGCGCTATTATAGTGCACTGATTCTACCTAAGTTCTTGTTGGTTGCGGTCGTAGCGATTATTGGGATCACGATGGTCATGGCCGCGGACCCTGATCCTTTACAAGGCTTTTGTGTCGGGGACCTGACAAGTAATATCACTGTGAACGGGCTAGTATGCAAGAACCCGGCAAAGGTGACCCCCAGTGACTTCATATATACTGGGCTTGAGAAACCTTTGGCGTTCAGTAAGTTCTATCGCAATAGCGTCAACACGGCCTTTGTGATGGCATTCCCGGGGATCAACACCCAAGGAATCTCGATGGCACGCCTCGACTATTTACCACAGGGTCTCAATGTGCCCCATTGGCATCCGCGCGCCTCCGAGGTGCTGTTCGTAGTCAATGGGCCCCTCGAGGTGGGTTTCGTGGACGAAAACAACTTTCTCTGGGCCAACACCTTGCAGACAGGTGATATCACTATCTTCCCCAGAGGCCTGGTGCACTTCCAGTACAATAATGGCAGTACGAACGCTCTCGCAATAGCTGCTCTAAGCAGCCAAAATCCTGGTCGACAAAACTCCGGCAATTCGGTGTTCGGAACCGACATCCCCAACATCATTCTTGAGAAGACGTTCAATCTATCACCTGAAGTTGTCGTCAAACTGAAAAAATTCTTCAAATCCCAGGCTCAAGGCAAGCGTATAAATGAAGAGGCAACGTCGGAGGATCAGTCCAAGAACTTGAACCGTCTTTTCTTGTCGCTTTTGACTGAAGCACTTTGATCGCAAAGCGGCATCCGCTCTCGATCGCCTGATGTCTTCCGATCAGCTAATCAGTTATTTTGTGCAAGGTTAATTTGAAGACTGTAATGCTTGTATTCATGTTGTGTACTTTGGAGTGAATCATGTATGTTTTAAGCCCTTTGATCTGCATCTCGTTGGGGGCAGAGCGAGCATGCATGACATTTCAACAGCGAATAATTTTGTTTGTATCCTACGTTCTCAGGATCTGAAAAGTCGTTGCAATTTTCCAGTCATCCTGTGGACCATGTTGCAGATCGTTTTTACATGTAATAAAAATTTCTGTGCAATCTATTCTTCGTACATGGCAGTTTAGTTTCAAGGTATGCAAGGGCGGTGCAAATAGAGTCCCGATGGGAAGCACAGGGGTCAGATATCGACAAATTCGATGGAATCCCGCAAATTTTCTTTGGTCTACCTAGGACGAACTAGAGAAATCTGTGCCATAAGCTCCATAGTTGGAAAATACCGCGATCTAGAAATTTTTTCACAGAGAAACGGGCGTCCTGAACTTTGCCGTTTTTATTACGGAAAAAATCGCCCCTTTCAGAAAACTCAGTAGCTCAGGCGATGCTTCTACACCTAGTTTAGCCTTAGACGCTTATCTTAGATGTGGCAGCCTGTTGTTGCAGGACTGCATGCTTCCCTCAAATAGCTGCCTCTTCTCTCCAGCCCCCTTGTGCTGCAAGTAGAAACCCTCATGATTAAATCTCCCTGAGATATAGTTTGTGGCTTGTTCACAAAAACGTCAAGGTGTAGAGTCCGATTCTTGAAACGTTTTCTTGAAGATGTGGCCTGTATCGTGTGCAAGTTTGCTCACATCCGTAACACTCTCAGGATGGAAGTCTGCTAGAGAATCAAAGATGGAACAATCATGTTTAAATCTACCTCAGGTAGTTTATTCCTTCTCCAGAAAACGTCACGCTGTAGAGTCCGATCTTTGAAAATGTTTTTGTGGAGATGTGGAGTGTATCGTGTGCAAGTTCGCAACAAGTCCTTCAAAGAGACCTTTCCTTAAGTACACGATCTGGGATTCTGGGGTTTATGCACAGTGACTAGCCACAACCAAGCAAACTCCATTGTGAAGGTTTTTGAAGCATTGGACTCGCTTTGGAAGTCTGAATAACATTCGCATTGATCATGCATGTTGACTGCTTTGAAATGTTTCAGTTTGACGCTTTGAAATTTTTCATGTGCTTCCATCGACATTTTCTTATGTTGTTGCATAGATCGGTTTTTATGACCTTAGGCCTTTTCGTTTTGAAGAGAACGTCTTTAAACGGTGTTTTGAACTACGATTAAAAACTCACGTTGCAACGACTCGTACTTCCGGTTACAACCAGGAGTGATCTGGAGTATCAAAGCTGGTGTTTCCATGAAACTGTTTTTGTATGGTGATTATAACTCAGTTCGGATTACCATTACATTGCACAATCCTAGCTTCTTGTACTAGTATGTAGGAACTTGGAAGTACAACATAGTTGGCTGGGGGGGGAGCTTGACAGTAACGTTCTCAGATGATCGAAGTCATGGTCAACATCGGCTGAATTTGTTTGGGCAAGTCTTAATAATAACAGAAAGCTTTTATCTCCCAATCCTGAACACAACTATCGCTTCCAAATTGAAGCAGAGCGGTCAACTGCAAAACTTGCATGCTTTATGAAAACCAGGCTGTATTCATGATCATAATACTTGAATTTTTTTGCACAAACGTGTTCCACATGTGACTTCTATTTATGATTACACTATACACTCAAAAAATCTTATGCCTATATAACTCTCATGACTGAACGAGATCACGATGCTTTGATGGCAAAAGAATCATTTGTACAACTGAGTTCTGCAGGCTCTAGTCAATGATCTCTAGAAATGAAGGCACTTCTTCCATTTGCAAAACCGGCTAACTAATCATAAAAATGGGTAAGCTAACTGCTGAACACAAGTTCAGCATGGAACGAATGATTAGCTCCTGCAAATTATGAGTTTTATACGAATTATGCAGAAATCTGAAAATTTGAGGGGAAAAGATGCTAAGTAAATTCAATGGAAAGAATCAGCCTAAGTGATGAAGCACATCGCTGCGCGAAGAGTTCCTCATTCTTGCTTGATTTGCGTCCATTAGGAAATTTGATGTGAGCACTCGCAAGCTGCTGGAACTTTGTTTCAATCTTGGTCAAATAGTTGATCCTGGCTCTGATTCATTGAGTTGTTGATAAAAGCAAGGCTGGGAGGGGAGATGAACAGAGGAGAGAAGTCCCAAGGCGGAAGATTGTCCAGAAATTCACGAACATGTTGCGGGACTCGCACCGTTAGCTCAGGCATCGATCCGGGACCAGGCTGCTCGCCGATTGGTTGCATTGAACTTTCACCAGACTCAACTGTGGATCCAACGTATAAGGTACTATTATCTTGGTTTTGCGCAGTTTTCAGCCTCTCAGACATGGTTTCGTTGCTCCCTCTATGCTGAATGCCATAATCTATTGATGGAGATAATATCGACTGCACAAGTTCAAGCGTGTTTCGAGTCGACGGTGATAATTCTGTCGCATTCGAAGACTTATCCGAAAAGATTTGATAATTCCTTTCTCGAGGGAACCGATTACTAGCCATCATCACACTGGATGTCGTAGAGCCTATGTTGAAGGTCGAGTCCGTTATCCCTCCTTCAACAGTTGGCCGTCCTAGAGGACTTAAATGACTACTTTTGAGTTCGGATGTGGGAGCTTCTAAGCCAGCTTTAGATGTCTCATATAAATGTTCCTCCGGCAACGAAAATGCCGATGCATCAGTGGGTACTGTAATGTTAGATCGTCTCCCTGATTCGTCACACAAGATCAGATGTTCGAATGGAGTCATTTCCGCAGGAGGTAAGTCCTTGACGGTCTCGGCTGGCGACGTACCCTCGGAATTGAAATCGCTTATCATATCGTCACTGGCTTCGGGATCGTCGCCAACCGAGTCGGAGTCTTGATCCTTGCTTTCTACTGACAAATATTGGGAGTGGACACCCAGCGATTCCTGAGGTTGGTCTACGGTGGTGCTCGCCAACTCGTGACTTGTTCCGGTCCCAATTTGCTTCTGCTTCTGCGACACTTTAGTCTTCTTAAATATTCGACAGACGGCCCAACCATCCTGCAAATTCAACAAAACCCTATACCAAGTGAGGAGCTTGTTTTGATCACGGCCGCACTGGCATCGTTGATTCAGCTTGTAACTGTATCTACCTCAATCAATCGCGGAAACAATGTACCCTCGGACGCTCTACTCGTTGGAGAGGTACTGGGATACCCTGCGTCTCCAGTACAATCTCGACTTTTTATGCGATTGAGATGAAATTTTGTGATGTTTGAGTCAGAAATGTTTTCGCCCTAGTAAACTGCCATGCATTTTTTCTAGTGCTACCAGAACAGTACAAAGGGCACAATTACCTCTGCAAAGTGAAAATGCATCACCTCGGACAGAGGGACATCTGCTGCAGGAGATGTACTAGCAGGTAAAAAGAACGGTGATGTCGCAGAGCAACATATGCATACCTGTTGGAGTTGAACATCATTGATGGCATTGTCAACATTTTGGGTTAGCGTATGAGCTGCATCTGTCGTAGAGGCAGGTAACCTAAATTCGTGCATCATCCAGTCAGTTTTGACGCCTTTCGCTGCTCGCCCTTTGTAGAAGACGAGTGATTTCTTCAACCCTATGCATTTGGCACCCTCGGTCGAATATATCGGTCGATCCGTGCCCGTTGCTTTCCAAAACCCCGAATCCGTGACACGGTTGGGCCTTAAACTGTTGCGATATTTTCTGTCTCTTGGGCAGAAAAAGAACCACTCTTTCTCACCCACGGTTGCCAACTCTGGGCACGAAAAAGATGAACCAAGTAATTCTTAGATTACGATCAACTCCAAGAGACAGACTCAACATCCTAGAACAAGCTGGTCAATTATCCTACTTGGAATCTAAAGCATCTGCTTAGTGAAGAATATTCTTTCAGATCAGAAGCGTGTGCTATTAAAGCAGCAGCGAAGATTACTATGCCTGAATATGATACACAACCATGAACTTCAATGACCTGCCCGCACTGGTTTCCAGTGTTTCGTGTTTTTTCTTTGTCTTGTACAACGGGCTGATTCACTAACAAAGTTGAAAAGAAAACGTTGGTCCTGGACTCTCGACAAGGGTTTAGGTGTAGATTCAATGAAGTGCTCAGTCAAAACCAGAATTGAGATTTCAAGCACACTAACTAGAATTGCCTCACTGTTGCAACTAAGTTCTGGATGGAGTCGAGAACTGTGAAATACATACTTGGAAGATCCCAGGGGTCGTATTTGTAGATGTCGAGCTGTGTTATGACCGCCACAGGAAGCCTCTTCCGGCGTAGTTGCCGCGGTAAATAGTATGCGACTAGCTCTTCATCGGTGGGATGAAAGCGAAACCCTGGCATCGGCAATGAGTCTTCCGATTGTTGTGGCTCCAATTTGGAGAGCCGCACACTATCCATGATTTTGGTTGCGGCGGCGTTCTTTTAGACAATGTGCCTCTGCTATCCAGTCTCTTGCAGCCAGAAAGCACAAGAAAATTCTATCTCTACTGAGTTGCGTGAACTATACGTCTAGTGATCGCGAGGAAAATGTCAGAGTTCTATGTCTAGTGATCTCGAATGAACTAGTGAAGTGACCTCGAGTAAGGTATCGAAGTGACCTTGAGTGTGGAGCCTTTGGCAGTTCTAGATAGCAAGTAAGTTGGGAACTTAGAAAAGCCCAATAATTGCTCAGAAATTGTGTACTGCGGAGTGCACTAGAGGCAGTGGCACTTGGATTTTCGACTGTAAAGAGTACTACTCCGACTAGCACCTTCCAACTCGATGCCCTGCTGATTGAGGTACGTCTTGCTTATCTGAAATTATCTAGAGTGCTGCGTGGTCAACTCAAATCTTGCCTGATTCGAATTTGGAACCTCTAGGTTTCAATCAATCTTAACAATTACAGCATCTATCCAGCCCGCTGCCACCTAAACTCTGGAAATCCGTCCCTCCTTGAGATCGTCATCAATCATGCCACCAGCTCGCACTGATTCTTCCGCCAAGACCAGATCTTTTTCCTTCTTTGTTATAAATATCGGTTCAAGATCTACGCCAAAACATATTGAAGAAATTGAGGGTGCTAGTACTTGCCGTCCTATGAACTACTCTGTTGTCTCTCTACTGAATGATCTGCAACCAGGCTGCATATAAAGGCTTCTTCAATCCTAGCGTTATGTATCTGTGGGAGCTGTCGAGCACTGTCCAGAGGCGGCAGTCATGAGAACTTTCTCCTAGGCAAAAATTCAAAGGACTCTTCCACAACGACTGATCAATTTGTGTGTAAACTTGCCGCTTTGCAGTTCGCAAACCGAGCTCTTTAAGTCTTTGTCCAAAGGGGTTTGTTGTTCGCGTTAGGGATTAGGCGCTGGTCAGCGTATTTTGATTGAGGATCTGGTCAACTTGCCGTGTACAGGAGATTCCGGCGCAAATAAATTTCTTCCCGGTCATCTTCAAGTTTGTTTTCACAGTCGTGAACTTTTTATATTGTTTCCCGGACTACTGAGGAACGCCGTGAGTGAACCAGCACCAAAAAGTTACGGTACCTTTCTATTTTGATCTTTTGAGAAATTTTGTAAATTCTATTTTAATAAACTAATTTACAACTTTGTAGTTCCAGCTTTCAACATGTAAGAAAGAATTTACCAGTTTTGATTCAAAATAAAAGTACGAGGATGTCACAGACAGGGTTTTTTTTCAAAAATATAGCATGATATGAAACATTTGGCGAATTTTTCCAAAAAAATACCAAAACTAATCAGATTAACACTAGAAAAACACACTTCTCCCCCGCCAAAAAAATCCCTATATTTTTTCTGGAAGTGAAAAAATATGTCGATAAATGATTTATATAAATTATTAGATTGCTGTTGCTTTTGTTTAAGCCAAATCCACATTCCTTAAAGAAAATTTTCTCTTGTCAAAGACTTAAAACCCCACTGAGATTTAGGGGAAAAGTCCACAGCCGTCGGCCTATTTTTAGGAGAGAAAGACTCGCCGTCAGTGGTAGAAAAGTAAGTAGAAACAGCGTGGATGAAATAGTTTTAAAAATAGTGTGGCAGGAGCATTTAATACACAACTGTCCAGAGCTCACGTACTTTCTTACTATATACAAGTTAATAAATAATAATATCCTAACACATCTAACGAGTAATCGAGAAAAGTCGTAAAATTTATAAGTCTATCTCGCGGGCCAGCTGAAGAAGTTGAAAAAACAAGTTCCTTGAGTTTGAGCCCAAAACTTGAACAAAAATTTAGGATTGCAGTTGAAGGTGTCAATTGTGTCAAAGTTAGTATTAACTCAGTCAAAGCCAGGATTCACGGCCAAAGTAGAAGCATGGACAAAACTGCCCTCCCACACCCCTCAAAGCAATCAAGGAGAACTATCATTATACTTTTTCCTCCATTAGCTTTAGGCTAAACTGTTTAAAAAGTCCAAGTTCAATTTCAACGCAGTTCCGCAGTGCTACGTAGACTAGCACCATGTCATACCTTGGCAGTGGCCACTGTAAGAAGTTTATTAATTGAAAGATTTGGAAACAGGGTTCTCTGTACATGTTTTTGTATTTTGTACTAATCCAAAGAACTTCTAAGTTTGAACTGCGGTTTGTTTCTTCTTTGTTTGGTGACTGGTCTCACCCAGATTTGGATTTTTTTTATTAAATTTCTAGAGTAGACTCGACTACTTTTCCTAATTCGCCAGATTTTTAGTATCAGAAAATTGAAAAAAGAACCCTGGTCCCACCAGGCTTTTTTCTGGGTGTGTTTAGGCAACCCAGCTAAATTTTTAAAGAAAATTCTGGACAATTTTGTTTTTTTTTAAGTTTCATTTCGAATAAATTTTCTTTTTGGAGAAAATTTCTCAAACTCACTAAATCGAAACAAAAATTCCTGCATCCCAGGCACCCACACAAAGATATAGTGGTGGACAAAGAATCTGGGAAAAGATAGAGACGTACCTGAAGGATCAGCAACGTCAGCCCATAATCTGGAGATTGATCCAGAATGAGTCTGTGCATGTGCCTTTGAAGTTTGAATGTAACATTTTGGAATTTGAGAAATGAAGGGTAATGATCCTAGGCACCCTAGCAAAGCACTTACAAGTTACAAGCTCGTCCAAGGAAAAAACTTGGATGATGCAAGCATGAGTTCACAAAGAGTGCATGCTTGCTAGCGTGGGGACTGAAGTTTTCCTTTTTTTTCCTTTTCTAGGAAATCAGATATGGGATACCCCACCACCAACGTTAGATGGGAATAAAGGGAATATGTAACGACACCTTCTCACCTTCCCCTGGCAGGTTGCAAGTGGGTTTCTACAGCATGATTCACACCTGGTGTTGGTGTTATATCAATAGAAAGTCAGTGTTAAGTTTTCTTGATTTTTAGGTGCATTCACATGTGAATTGTTAGCTAGCATAGTAAATGATGTGGCATCTTAGGTAGCAAGTGGTGTTTGTTTGATGTGAATGTTGATGGTAACTAACATTCAATCTAGCCTATAACCTATATTTTATACATTTTTTTCAATGTTAGGTAAGCACGCCAAAAATGATCATTTAACTCAATGTTAACTAGCACATACAAGATGGAGCAGGTTTAGGTCCTACCTCCTTCCCCATTACTCTCCATATAGAGTGAAAGAAAAGACAACACTGTTACTGACCTTTAGGGTACCTCTGGGGTGAATGTTCTATGATGTTAGGGTAGTAAAATAGGATGTGGCACAGAGCAATGCTCTTAAGTGTCAATGCACAAATCTTCTTGATCACTAAAGTTTCATCATTACTAACACTATGTGCTAAAATATAAAAAGTGTAATGGCTATGTTAATGATAGCCTATTTTAACAGAAATAACCTAACATCAGGTGTGAGTCTTGCTTAAGAACAAGTTCTTATTCTAGAGTTCCCAAATCTTTTCCTGATTTGTATAAGACTTCTTGCATTGTCCACTTTGAATCTTTGATGTTCCCATGAATCATGAATTGTCACAAGAAATGACTAAATTGAAAATTAGCAGATAAACTTATGTTGACCACAAATGCAGTATTTTTTTCTTAGGGTAAATTTAACCAGTTTACAAAACTATTTCAAAATGGGTGAAAAATCAGTGTCTTATGGAGGTTTTGTCACCAATCTTTTAAAAGAAAATTCTAACTTTTATTGTTGAATCAAAAATCAATAACTAGCCAACACTCATATGGACCCTTGACCAATGATCTGTTCAAAATAATCAAAAAGATAATTCTAACAAGTGTGTTGTAGTTGGTTTTTTTCAATGATTGAACAAGTAAATAAGGGTCAAGTAATGGAACTTTCATTGAAACAAACATTTAAGTGCATTTCACCATTTTATTTCACCAAAAATGACTATATAAGATTTCACATGTTCATAAGTTATAACAATACATGCACACACATCCCACTACATGCAATCAATGAAAAAATAATTTTACTTTATGTTAAATTTGGAAACAAATAAGAATTTATGATGTTTAAATATGCAAATGGCATTTTTTATTCATCTTGTTTCATTAATTAGTTGCAATAAATGGTTTAAAAGGTGAGGAATTATATTATTTTAATCATAAATTTTAATTAATGAATAGATTTTGCAAACAAAATAATCCTTGCCAAAGTTCCTAAGAAGCCTTTCAACCCACATTAAATTGAATTACCTAAGTTAAAAGATTGTACATCAATTGAAGCAAAAACAATTCATGAATGAATAGTAAGTAATTTTAGAATGGTTTGAAAACCTACAAATTACATTTATGTTTATGAATTAAATTTTAAATTTTAAGAGAGAAAGCATGCCAAAGTTTGAATTTCTGAATGAATTCAAAATAAACATGATATGTTAAATTGTTGGCCTATTATACATGGTATTTTGAACATTCTCCCCCATAAATATATACCATTTGTATGGAAGTGGCATACATATTTTTTAGAAATATGGCAACCAATGTGTTTTAAAGGTAATTAGTAGCTATTCAAATGTATTATTGATTACATGATTGAATTGACATTTTTTTAAATAAAAATTTTGAATTTTAATATTATTGGCATATTATTATGAAAAAAAATTAAATTTGATAATAAAATGAAAATGAAAAACATTCCATATGTAAGCAATGTCCATGTGTACAAACCATGTACCTCTATGACTTCATCAATAATTTACTAGTCTAGATTCTACTTCCTAGTTCACTAGAATGTTAACTTGTTGTTCATAGTTTCAAAATTTACAAATTTTTTATATAATGAAATTTTTTATTTTCTTAGTAAAAAATGAATGAAATATTTAATGAATTGTTCTATATTTCTTCATAATGATTGAATGGCATTTCTGAAAAATCGAAAAATTGGTGTTGACCCAATTGAAACCATAGTTTTTTAAAACAAAATATTAGCAATTGAACTATTGATTCTTCTCTAAACACTACAAAAAAAGTTGTTTTTTGCAACTTGATTTATGACTAAATTGTTAGTCATGGAAGACATCTATGACTACATGATTATGTAGTCAAATAAAACACATCATTTAGGACACCTAATCGCTGGTGTGGCTCAATTGCAAAACAATTTACAATTATGACTTTTGCAACTATAAAGTCATGGAGGTTATCAGTGTTTGATGAAATCCATAAATTATGGTCATTGAATATAATTCATTAAGTATGAAATATATGTTTTCCACCCATGCCATGTAAACACGTGGCATGTAATAAAGGCTAAAAACCTAGCCTATATCTTAAGAATGTAAGCCCTAGCCTACCTAGGAATGTAGGCTAACTTAGCTAACAAGCTAAGCTAGTTAGGTTTGTTCACTAAGTTACAACTATGAAGACTTGAACCCATCACCTCCACAATGAAGGAAGAAGTCTTTAACCCCCAATCACCCATTGAACCACATGATTTTTACATGACAAAAATTGTCACCATATTTTTATAAACATTTCTTTCTAACCTACTTGATAAGTTAGGTACCTAAAAATATTTACCTAACAACTTAGAACCTACATAATAACCTAGTAGGTATGTAGCTTGGTAGATAATAGGTAAGTAGTACTTAGAGGTAATAGTAAATAGGTAATAGGTAGGTAAGTAAATAGGTAGGTAGTTAGGTAGGTATGTATGACCTACCTAATAGGTAGATAGGTAGGTAGGTAGGTTCCTAATTAATAATACGTACATATGTAATACCAATCTAGTAGGTAGGTAGGTAGGTACCTAATAGTAAACTTACATAATAGGTAATTAGGTAGGTATGTACTACCTATAATAGGTAGTAGTAGCCCACAAGTACTAATTACTTTAAAGGTAGCTTGTAAATGGCTAGTAGGTAGTTAGCACTCAGTTAAACTACTAACATAGGTAGGTTATTAATGTATGTAAGCTAGTCATGTCGTCACAAAATAATCCTAATCTATGCAATTGCAATGTAATCACAAATTTGAATAAAAATATATGATTAAGGAAATATGACTACATGACTAGATTAGGACATTAGTTGTAAATGTCCAAGTCCTGAAAAACACATTTTGACATTGTGAGATCTTTTAGCAAATTGTTCAATTTTTTGAAATTTTATAAAACATAGTCTAGCAATTATTTTATTTTGAAATGTTAGAAATGTAAAGTAGTAGTTATTTGATTTTGAATTTTTTTAAAACCCAAACCAAAGGTTATAATAAAATCAAATAACCACCCAACACTAATTATGGCCTTCAATTAATGGTTCTCAAGAATCAAAGAATCGATTTTAACCAATTATATGCTTGTATAATATGTTTTTGATATATATGTTAATTAAAAGGATATGGAAACGTGCTAATTCTTTGAGTTTTTTCAAAAACCTAGAACTATAAATTATTATTATTCATAAATTTATAAATTCAAAACCACAAGCATTGGTCCCAACCCCTCTGATGATGTTTTCCTTTTTATTTTATTTTTTTGAATTCATCATATACATTAAAATTATATGTAAAAGATCACAACCTATTGCAAAATGGGTCAGTTTAATCAAAACAAGGTGAAATGCCAAAATGCATGACTAAAGGTTTACAAAGGAAATAAAACTAAGTTCAAACAAATTTCATTTTGAGTATCTTGCAAAATAGGGTTTGGCATTGGAGCAATTGTTTTTGTATATCTACTTTTTGGAAGAAAGGTTGAAGTGTTGCACAAAGAGTGAACAATAAATGACTGAAAAGGGAGCAATTTTGTGAAGAGGGAACAACTTTGATTTTGTAGGGTAAAGTTTTTTTATGTGGGAGCATTTTGGGATGATAGCAATGGACAATGAACTTTTTGTGGAAATTGTTTTACAAGAATTAGACTTTCAAAGGCTTAAGATAAGTTTTAAAAATAATTTGAGCATTTCATCGAATGGGAATATGAGAATGTTTGAGCATTTTGTCACGCATGAAAGATCGAAAAACTTACAAAAAAGATTGAGCATTTCATCAAATGTGTATTTATGTGTGTGTGTTTGTGTGTGTTTTGTTTTGAATTGTGATTGAGAAAAATAGGAATAGGAAAGAAATGGACAAAATTTGTGATTTGTTAGTTTTTTTTATTTCTTGGAAATTATGATGAAAAAAATGAAAGTACGAGCATGGAGGAAATCTATAAAAAAAATATTGGTTTCTTATTTCTTAAAATTTTAATTATTTGTTTTCATGAAATGCAAAAAAATGGGAGCAAGAGATAAATGGAAAGAAGACTTCTATTAATGTTCATGCAATGGTGTTCAAAGTGAAAGTAGGAAAATGATGGAAAATGAAAATTTTCTCTGTCAATGATGGAGAAGTGGACTCTAACTTGGGTTTAGGCCATGATCTTTTTTTCATTCATTCTTTATTTCACCTTCAACCTATCAATTATAAGGATGACAAAAAATAACTAGACATGAGGCCAAAAAGAAATATAAACACCCATCCAAACAAATCACAATTTTAAGCATAAGTTTATTATGCTTTCCAATGTCTATGACATCTTGATCTATTCCCCTATCATCATGCCCATTGTTGTCTTAATTTTTTCATCATAACTTTTTTGGGGGGTTGATTACCATTATTTGTCATCTTTTCCATCCCTCTAATCATTCCTTTTGCCCATGTTCCTAGTTCCTACCCATCCATAGCATCCTACCCAACATCTAGCCTATAATCCCCATCACCTCCATCACCTTATTCATCACCCACCTAGCCTTCTTTCACCATACTTATCATTCTTCACAATCCCTTTCAAATCACTTTAAGCAACTCAAGAGATCCCCAAATGAAGACACCTTGAATCCAAACCAATGTTGGCAAGTTTTATACTTGGTTTTAGGTCAATTTGTAAGGTACCTAGACCTAAGGTTCAAACCGGAATGGGATCAAAACCTTATAACCTTCTCGTTGAAATTGGAAACATCCCATTTTAAGCAAGTCAATGTTCTTCAATTATAAAAGTATAGGGTTTTCTTGAAAGGGAAAAATCAAACCACACTTTTTGAAGGCAAAATTAATAATTTTCAATTGGTTATAATCAATGAATAGTACATAATCTTTCTACTTGGGTTCTATGCTCCTATTGGACAAAAGTAACATTACCCAAATGTTTTAGTTTTTAAAATTGTGTGCAAGGTCAATGGACCTAAACCCAATTTTAAATTAAACCAAATTCCAAAATTTGAAGGAAATCTTTAAAATAAAAAGTTTTATAAAAGTAAAGATTGGTTTTTACAAATACGTTGGAGGTTCTATCAAACAAAGGAAAAAAATTAAAACTAGAAGGGAAAAAGCATGGTTAGGTGTGGCTCAAAAGTAACGTTTGAGAGCCCATAATCTAACAATAATGGTTTTTTTTATAGTTTTAACAATTATCAAACCATAAATCCTATAATTATCCCCTATGTAAATATTAATAAACCAACTTATGAATATCCCTAAACATGTGATTAATCAAAAAATCCATGCAAAAGATTAAAATTTTTAATGTGAAATGGACTCTCGAGAATAAAAATTTACAACAATCATATAATTTAAAACTTTTAGAATATATACATATATATTAGGAAAGTCTCAATGCACTTCACTAATAAATTCTTCATGTGATGTTTTTTTTAAAAAAAACATTTTGACACTACTTTGCCATATTTTTTGAATCCACAATTTTCATTTTTTCTACGTGACAAACGTAGTATTATCATCCCAAAAGTCCATTACAAGTACATAATCTTCTTAAAATTCAGCAAAAAAATTATGATGATTCCTACTAAAGTCTGTGACAACATGAATAGACTAATAACATCTAGCATGGCATGTTTGTTTTGACTAAAAATCAATACAATGTTAAATGATATTGAAACGAAATGGCATGTTTAATATGACTAGAATGTAGTACATCACTAGGTGACATAGCATGCCATGTGTTATTTATGTTGTGACAAGGTTATCTATAGTGTTAGCTAATGTGGAAGGACAAGTATCAAGTTTGTTTTGACTAAAGTTGATGTCAATTTTGGTTGTCATGGACTAACAAAAGTCCTATTTTATGACTAACATATTATTAGTTTTTGCTTCCATAGAGAGACAATTAATTTGTCATGTTTGTTTTCATTAAAATGTATGATAGATTTTGTTAACATTAATGTTCCACATGTAATCATTTGTTTCGTTTATATTTTCTATGTGGGATGCAAGCAAGATATTTTGTACACACTTGTGACCTTGTTTTTTAGTTGAAAACACCAAAAAAACAATCTCTTAAACTTCTAACTTTCCTTTAGCATTTTAAAAAAATGAAACTTTTATTTTTTATGGGAATCTCTAGCCTTCTTCTAGCTTCTCAAAGAAATTTATGTCATATCATTTGGACTTGAAAAAATACCCCAAAAGTATCCCCAACAATTAAGCCATTTTTCAAAGGTTGGGGATGATTTTAATTATGAAAACAAATTTCATTAACCAAAAGAATTATATTAAAATTTTCACTACATCAATATTGAAGTGTTTAAAAAAAAACCAAATATTTACAAAATATTTCACCTATTTCAAGTACTTCAACTTTATTTTTCAAAATACCATAAATTTTAAGTTTAATTCTAATACTTGCAATAGTTTTTTAAGAAATGATTATAACAATTTAACTTTTAAATTTCATGTAAACAAGAGTTAAGAAATGATGTACCCAAAAATATTGTTATTATCCCCATAAAATCATATACTTGTTAATATTTTTATTTAGGGTCCCTAGTATTTTGTTACTTACAATACTTTTTGTGTGTACTTTACCATGCTTTCACCTTGGGGCATGTTTAATATGCTAGGTAGAGATCATGGCATGAAACATTATTACCTTAAGGTTTAACATAATATGCAAATAGATTATGTGTGTAGGTGTTCTATGATATGTGATATACACACATCCTACAACATTTACACATACAACACATGCAATTTGCAAATTTACATATCTAAATGCTAAAGCATAATGGATTACAAACTAAACCAAGTTATAATTAGATTAGACACATTAGTCAATAGATTACACCAATAAATAAATAAACTAGACTTGAAAATAAAAAGGCATTATCTATAATAACATCATGTGTACATAAATACAAGAATTCAATGTGGCACAATAAAAATCAAATACATTAATTGTACATAATACAACCCAATAAAAATTAAATTCATTGTAGCTTGAAGGTCCACATAATATTTGAAATTTTTGTACATTGCACAATTATATATTTACACCAAAATTTATGATGTTTGAGCATGTCAAATTCCAAGGCCATAATATAATCATGTAACCTACTAAACGCCTATAATGTGCGATGGAATATCATGTTCAAGATTTGGAAAAGGCAAAGATGCATTAGCCATCACACTTGAACTCACAACTATAGATAAATTGTTTACCAATATTGCCTTATTATGATGAATAACAATTTCACAAAATTACCATACACACAAGGCTTACCTAAGGTTCATGAAGATGATGACCTCATTTGGCTTGTATTGCAAAACATATATGTAAAAGATGTCAATAACATTAGATAATTTCAAATGTACAATACAACTTAAGTTATCCACTAAATTCACAACATATCAATCAAGTTAACAAAACATGCTAATAACCCATGTTTACAATTTGAATTTGAATGCACTAAATTAAGAAAATCCAAACTAAAAACAATTGGTGCACTAAGCTTTAGTGACACAATATCATCAAACCCCCATCAAACATAATGAATTCAAGATGGCTTTCTTTTGGATGGGCCTTTGGAATTTAAAAAGCAACAACCTTTTTTGTTTATGTTTGTATAACCATGCAAACATTGCTTGCAAGCTTGCTACATGTGCCCAAGTGAATTGTTGCCCCCTTATGCTTAAATCAAATCATATGCCTTGTGAATGCCTTTGGAATTGATCCTTTTGACTTGTATAGATATTCAAATCCACATGCAAAGAAAGCTCCAACTTATGAAATTGAATGAACATGAAATCAAATGTGAGGCCTAAGTTTAATTAAGTGACATTACTAATCGCCTAGGTTGGAAATAACCATGCATAAGTCTTTTTGGACTTCTAATGTGGGTTTGTGTTGGTAACACACTTCTACACATGTGAGTTTGAACCAACATAGACTAAAGTTTTGGGAGCCTTTGAAAGTCCAACCATATAAAGTCACAATGTACCCAACAAATGTTTTTTGTTATCTACTTCATTATCAAATAGTTAAAGCAAAATATAAAAGTAAGGCACATTACTCATACATTTATATGGCAATCATCTATGAATAGAATATTACTAACAAAACTACTTAAACCTTAGGCTAATCTCTTGAAACACTTTGCCCATGTTCTTCAATACTAATGTCCAATTTTGATTTAGCAAATGACAAACATGAATGAACTCACATTTTTCACCACCCCACACAAACACAAGCCTAATTTCCTTCCTTTTAATCTTAGTAGTAACTTAGATTGGGCTATGTGGTTGATGAACATATTCCAATGTCAAACCTTGAAGCACATTTGGTCACAAAAATTTATTGATTTGAACATGGGCAAATGAACCTATTCCCACACTACACTAGATGGGCAAATGCCCCCCATTTATGTTGTGATAGAACATGTTGTGCAATACACAACAAACCATTTTGTGTCTAAAACCAATAGGTAGTGTACCATACTAATGGTCATGTTATCTTGTGGGGAATGCAAATGTCCATTATTATCCCCAAGAAGCACCTCTTTAAAGGCAATGGTTTGGGTCAAAGCAAGATAAATTAAATGTCTCCACTTCAACAAAAAAAATTTGATGAGATTGTTCATGATATGGAAACACGATATGGAGAATTTTCATTTTATTTAGTCCTTCTCTCACTTGATGATTAAAGGAAGCTTTTGACCTAATTCCCATTCACCCAAATACTACACATGTGCAACTAGCATGCAACTAGATATGTACAAAATGGACACATGAAATAAAAATAATGGCCTAAATTAATATATACTTAAATTAGCATACCCAATATATTTATGTAGGCTATGTATAGTAATATTATATACCTTTGATACTAAAGCTAAACCCATGTTAACTAAGGTTATTCAAGACTAAACATAAGCTGAAAATGACATTAACGAAGGTTAAAACTAAGCTAGGCCTTGACTAAACTAACCATATTGACTATAATAGGAGGCCAAATAAGATTAGATTACCCATGGTTACACAAAATAAGAGGTTAAATTGACCATGGTTAAATTAATTTTAAAATTAAATTAACTATGGCTAAAATTGCTAAAACATTACACTAACCATGATTAAATGAACCATGGCGTAACTAATTTGAGATAAACTAACCATCATTAAACTAATTAAGAGGCTTAATTAACTAGCTAGTCTAATTAAAAGGTTAACTTAACCATGTAGTTAAATTAACACATTAAACTAAATTAAGCATGACTAAACTAACTAGGAGGCTCAATTAACCATGGTTAAACTAAGTTCAGTTAAACTAACCATGCCTAAACTAATTATGGCTGAAATAAACATGCCTGAATCAAATATGGTTAAATTAATTAGTTTAAATTAATTGTAATTAAAATACGTATTACAAGTTTTCAAATTTTATTTGTCAAATATATTTAAATATTTTTTGGCAAGTAAAAAAATTAAAAAATTTTAATGTAGTATTTTATTCTTGAATTTATTCGAGGTTTTCTTTAAAATGTAAATTTGATGAAACAAAAAGAAATCAACAAAAAATAATTATTCAGAATTTTGAGCCCACAATTTTTGTTAAATGCCCCACCTTCCTTGGTGATATTATAAAAATTAATATTAGTATGGGGGAAAATCACAATCAAAGGAGCCACCCAAGTGAATGGACACTCTTTAAAACTACCATTTTGTATGTTTGAAAGATCATAAAGGAATCATAATAATTTGAAATATTTTCCATTAATTGCAAAGTTTACATGCTCAAAATTTGACACAAATCAAAAATGTTTTTGCATGTTCAAAGCACTCAAGTTTTAAAAGTGGACAGTTCTTATTTTTTTCAAACATCATTTTTTCTACCAAATGTGCACCATTCCTTTTGAAAATTGGAAAGGATTTTAACATTGATTATTAAAAGGGCAAAAGGACTTGAACTGATGAAAATTATTTTTATGCCCCATTTGAACACATTTGACACAAAAGTGTTTTTGAGCCTAAAAATTATGGATTTTGAAAATGTAACTTTAACAAAAATTATTCATATATATGTGATAAAGGGCATGAATGCATAATCTATCTATGAAGGAAGGTAATTTGTTTTGTTTTGTAATTATGAAATCCATCGAACCAAGGTGTTTCAAATTGTCTTTTTAGTGTCTTTGGAAAGCTCTCAATGAGGAGGGGTGCATGGGCTTAGTTCCATGATGTTTGGACTTGCAATGCAAAAGTTCTTGAATATTGAATGATTTTTTCACTAAAAATTAAATTAAATCATAGCTAAAATTTCAAAGGAATTAGAATGTGCCTTAATGGTGTTATTGGAAAGATCTTGATGAGTAGGATTTAATGGATTTTATTTGGTAAAACTTGGATTCGAAATGTGGGAGATATTGATATTTAAGTGATTTCCATTGTTGAAAATTCAAATAAATTCCAAAAACCCAATTTTTGGAAGGAAAAATTAATTAAGGATGTGGCGGCACGTTTGAATGCCTATCATTCAATTCAAGTAAAAGGAATTATCATGTGCCCTTGGTGTTGTTGGAAAGATTTTGCAATAGGATATAAATATGTTTTGCAAAATAATGTCATATGTTGTGTCAACTTTACATTATAATGAATTCACACTTAGGCCAACGGCACAAGCCACACTAATATACATGATATAAAATCAATTTGAAGTCGAAATATATTTATATTTAAAATGCAATGTTAAATTTGATAACCAAAATACAACATTTTAAGTTGTAAACAAATGAAAAAATGATATGTGTGATGTGTAGTCCTTGGAAAAGGACTTTTACCATGGCACCCATGTCTCCTTTGACTATGACTTCACCCATGAATAGTTAATATTATTAATTATTATAAGTAATCATAAATATTAATTTAAGTTTAAAAATAAAATTAAAATATATTATATTATTATTATTTATTATTAATCATAATAATAATAATTATTATTATTATTAGAATAATTTTTTTTTACTTATTACCTTTTTTTTAATGTATTGATATACAGCTCATAAGTAAACTAAGTTAATGGATAAATCTGCAATATAATGAACCACTACAAATGTAACCATTCTTGAACAACACACTTGTCAATTTTTAACTTCATTTAGGATTAAATGTTTTTCATGTGATCTACATAATGTGATGTAATATACATTCAAAAATGACATATAAAAATATGAATCAATTATATCAACATTTGAAGGTGAAAAAGGAATAATTAAATACTTGTAACAGTCATAAGGTCCTAAGTAAGTCACATAAGAATGATCAAAATTAATTTATATTTTTTTGGAAATTTTTCATATTCATGTAGATTGAATAATTATTATATTTTACATGGTTTCAAATCTTCATTGGAATTGATATATAACATTACAAGAAAACGTGGCTTTTCAAAAGATCAACTTGACCTACCCATATCAATTTGGTTGACCTTTTCAAAGTAGTCTGTTAACCTTACTAAAGTAGAGACAAGCACCCAAACTTAATTAGTCCAACCTTTTCCAAGCAATTTGTTAACCTTACCAAATCACTTTCTGCTACTCAAGTAGTGACAAGCAACCATATCAATCAGTATGACCTTTACTTAACCTTTACCAAAACAGTTTTTATTATTCAAGCACCCATATTCACTAGTTTGACATTTTCCAAGTAAATTGTTTACGTTACCAAAGCATTTTCTACTCCTCAAGAAATTATTACAAGCACCCACATCAATTAATTTGACATTAAAAAAGTAATGGGTTAATCTTACCAAAGCATTATTTGTTATTTTATTTTTTATTAACTTCTACATCAATCAATATGTCCTTTTTCGAACAATTTGTTAAATTCACCAAAACATTTTTTGAGCTCCTCAAACATTAATAAGCACCCATATCAATATGTTTAACCTTTCTTTCCAAGTGTAGTTTATAAACTTTGCTAAAACAAATTAGGTTACTTAAGCATTGACAAGCATTTGCATCAATTAATCTTTTGATTTTTGAACTTTACTATAGCATAATCTGATACTTAAGGACTAATAGACATCCCATCAATCACAACCTTGATTGTGCTTTGGTGAAGTTTAACAAATTTCACATTAATCAAACCAGGGTTGTAATATTCAAATATATTCAAAAAAATTTAGAACAAAATTACAATGACAAAATTTCATTATATAAGGAAGGTCCAACTTAGCTTAAATGTTTTAAGGTAATGGACTAAATGCACCTTAAACTGGTTCACATAGGTTTTCAACCTAATAACATCCTTCCAATTAGGAGAGACTGTCATTTCAGAGGTCCACCACTCTATCATTGACTATTGAAGATTTGCAAACGAAACATTTGATCTCTTGGCCTTTTTGTAGTCAATCTAAAAAGCCTGCCTAATGTGTCCAGCAATGATCATATTTTGCAACCCTTTTTAAGGTTCCTCCTATCAACACCCAAAACCTTTGTTACTCCCCTATTGCTCCCTACTAATTGAAATCATGCAAAGTTGTAGACAATATATTTGGCCATTGTAAACTTATTCTAAATTGTTAGCCTATCACATGACTATTTAATCCAAACTTGAAGTTTTCAATCACTTGTTGACTATGTCTCAACATCTTAGTATCATGTAAGTAGAGAGGCACAATCTAAACAAGAAGCTCATGGGACACAACTTTTTGCATAATGGTATTTTGTACTACCACATCATAACCTTTCAAAAAGTTTATAATGAACATAGTTATGGTTCATGTAGCACCTATGATGGATCTAGGGCCTTATTTTGAAACATTACTAGTAGATGTAAAGTAGACATGCTTTAGAAGGGCCATCTCTTCTTCTATTTATCCAAACTTTCCTTCAACATGTGCTTTAGTTTGTTGAAGCCTATATTGTTGTTGCCAAGCTCGAACATACTCTCTTTTATGAACTAACCTACTATAATCATCATCATCATCATCCTTTAACCCATTACCTTCCCCTAAACCTTCACCTCCTTACAACCCTTCTACAAGAGGCTACACTTGTTGGTTTTAACGATCTAGAACATATTTTTGTTTATTCTTAAGGTTGCCATCTTTCACAACATTTGGGTTGAGGAAAGTTTGAAGGGTAATGTTGTAACGACCTTCGCTATGTATTCAAGCTTCTGAAGTGTGATTCCATTACAAATTATAAATACCTCCATTGCACAGGATTTTTTGAGTTCAAAGGCCACACTAATATCAATGAAGTTCATAAAAAAGCTCATAATAAAGGTAGGCCAGTCACTTGAATGAAAAAAAAACTATTAATGAATGTACTTTACACATTCAAACTTTTCACACCTTGATTGTTCTAAATCAAATGAATAAGTTTTCATCCCTAGTACATTCATTATACATCAATAACTTGTTTATGTTGAATTTTAGGATTTGGAATATAAATGAAGTTACATTTATTTGATGATTAAACCTAATACAATTATATAAATGTGTTTTCATCCACATACCAACAATACCCAAATTTATACTACAGACTCACGTCAAAAGTTTTAGATTTAAAACATAATAGATTTATTCGAGGTCTTAGTATTTTTGGACCTTTAAACACATGTCCAAACCCTTCTTTACCATATGCAAAAGAATAAGTTTATTAAACACAACTTTGATCATTTCCATTCCAAATGTAACAAAGTTAATGGACCACATATACATTTGTATGCACACATAACACATTTAATACCCATGACAATGCAATCATGCCCTTCTTTAAACGAAAAGAAATATATTGTCTTTGAGAAAGTTTTTCAAAATAACAAATCTTAGTGGTCAAAAACACATTTAGACATCAAAAAAGGACTATAGGGGATAACCAAACTCCAACACAAATTCAAGTTTCTTTCAATGCTAGCTTGTCATATTCATCAATACATGGTTATCCCCAATTTTTCTTAAGGAATTATTTTGTTTTACATTGGATACATTCAAAATTTCAACCCTAATCAACATTAGATTGAACATTCCTTTCTATTCACTAAACGAACATTGAAACATGTTGAAATTAGACAAGAATTGTTGGATTGATAATTTCACAAGAATAAAATTATTATGCACTTGATTCCATGATTTTTCAAAGTTTGGGGGTGTAAGATTTTATTACATTCAACATAGTCCTTGGCTCCTTTGTGTGTGTTTGGAGCCATCACATGAGGTGATTGTTTGGTGGTTAAGGCCTTGGAATGTGGCTAAAAAGGTTATGGATTCAAACCTTACTTTGAACATTTCATCATTAAAAAAAATTTCAAGTTTGGGGATTTAATGGCTCATATAATGTTGGTTGGCGATATGTGAATAACGTTAGCTTGAATTTTTTTCCTCAACATTGAATCCTAGGTGATGGGTGGCAACGATTTGGATTCACCTATAGTTCAAAAAAATTAAAGCTTCATAATGTCATTATACACTAGAAGAAAACTATCATTTTGCAACTATTGTATGCAACTAATTTTCAGTTGCATGCGACACATGCAACTACTAGACCCCATAGTTGCATAAGACAAGTTACACATGATTAATAGTTGTATGTGACAATATGTATGTGGATAGTATGTACAGTATGAATTTATATTTTATACATTTAAATTATTCTACAAGGGTTGCCCATGGTGACAAATGTTCATTTGTGAAGCTCAATTATATGGTGACATGTGGCATTTATACATTATTTCAATATTCATAAATTAATAATATCTCGACCATCCAATAAAATGTGAATCTAATTTTGACACATGTCCATTTGTGAAGGCCAATTATGTGGTGACACATGGCAATTTTAAAAAGTTCATTGATTATTATTATTTAATTAGTTAGATAAGTAAGTCATAGGTAGGTAGGTTGGTAGGTAGGGAAATAAGGAGGTAGGTTTAAAATAATCCAATTTTGTTTTTGGGTTTAGCCTTTAGGGTTGAGCCTCTTCCATTGGCCCATCCCAAATGGCATTTGGTACTTAGTTTGTGAATAAACCAAATTCACTAACTTATATAGAGTGCACACTTGGAATCCATGGCAAAAAATATGGGATAAAAGATTTAGTTGCAAATGCAACGAATGTAGTTACAACCTACTTGCAAATAACCATATTAACCTACCTACTAGCTAAATTAATTATATTATAAATATCAATATTTACTAGGTAATAATACTATAATATTATTACATAGTCTAGGCTAAAAATTTGTAATTTAGTATGTGTAATTAATTTACTAAACATAGGTATATTATCATAATTAATAACAATATACTAATATTAAATAATAATTATTGAAGAATAAACATGATGTTGTTATTTTAAATAATATTATTAATTATTGAATAATAATAGTCATTTCATTAGTAAGTAATAATATTAGTAATTATAATTATAATAGTTTTTAAATCATTATGTGTAATTAACTATAATGATTAATAACATAATACAAATTTTTGGGCTAAACTAATTTTGATTAAATTAACCACATGGTTAAATTAACCATGACTAAACTAATTATAAGGCTAAATTAATGATGGATAAACTAAACTTTTCTAAAATAATTAAGAAGTTAAATTTAAAATGGTAAATCAATTTTGGGTCACCTAACCATAGGTGAATTAACTACAAGGTTAAGTTTACTAATTGATTTACTCATGTTAGTTTAACCATTATTAATTCAATTTAGCCTCTTAGTTAATTTATTTTTTTAGTTAATTGAACCATAATTAGTTTAACCAACATTAATTTAACCAACGTTGGTTTAGCCAAAATTGATTTATCCATGGTTAGTTTAACCAAAGTTTGTTTAGGTTCATAATTTGTTGAGCCAAAATTAATTTAACCTCGTAATTATTTTAACCAAAATTAGTTTATCCATGAATAATTTAGCCAAGTTAGTTTAACCTCATATTTAGTTTAGCCAAAGTTAATTTAATCATGGCTAGTTTAACATTGATTAATGTGAATTTAGCCTAAATTTAACCAATGTTTTGACTTGCATAACATTTGTTTACACAAGTTTAACCTTAGTATTAAAGTTGTAAGACTATTATACATAGCCTAGGTAGATATAGTTAGTATGTTAACCTAGATATGTATCAACTTGGGTCATGATTTTTATGACTTGTGTCCATTTTGTACATTACTAATTGCATGTTAGTTGCACACACAACTAATGTAGTTGCAACGACACCTAATTGCATATAGTTGCATAGTAACTGGTTGCAAATGACAGGATTTCTACTAGTGAAATATTCATAAAAATAATTTATTTTTAATTTGAAAATCTAATTAATAATGTCACTTGAACTAATAGCCTTAGTCATTTTAATCACTTTAGACCAGCATCTTAATCATTTTAAACAATTGTCTTTAGTCATGTTAATCATATAATTTTAATCACATTTGTGCTAAAAATGACTAGTCTATTTTGACTACATCCAATTTTGGCCATTATTTCATGGGACTAAAAATATGACTAAATTTAATTAAAAAGACTAGCTTAAAAACACATATTTGTAGTAATGAAATTAGGGATGCACCCATTAAACCTTATTAATACTTTTAGAAGGTAGAAAGGAACAATAAAAATTTGATAGATCAATGGTAGTTGCCCACAACAACCACATACAAACATTAATCCACTTGTGCACTTGATAACCCCATGGCCTTCCACCTTGTTTTTTTGTTTTAAGCCTTTGTCCTTCTCACACTCTCTTTGAATCTCTAGCAATGCAGGCAATCTACCCAATTCTTGTTCCTAGAATCCTACAATTTATCACACAAGTTGTTAATCAAATGCAATTTTCTTGGAAGGTTACTAACATTAAAAATGATGATTGGATTTAAACTTGTGCTTCCCATTTGTTCTTCAATTCCAATGTCACTTGCTCGCCTAACATAGTTTGCATTCCTTTGCATCCCTTGAATTCTACTCATTTATTTGACCTTTCCATCATCTCCTCTAGTGCCAATACCTCTTTCAACTAATTCCAATATGTTTCATTGCAATTTCAAAGGAAATCTTCACCCTTTTCAATCTTCCTCTTTAGGGTTAGGTGCCTACCTTCCAATATAATTGCAACCTAGTCCTTAACACACTTGTAAACCAAAGGATAATTCAATTAGTCAAGATTATGAATCTAATGCATCCTTAATTGCTTCCATCTTTTCAACCATATACCTTCTAATATCATCAATAACAAGATTTAGCTTCATGGCATAACCATTAAAAATTATTAACCAAACAATCCTATGATCATTGCATGATCTCCTTGATGCATCGCCATGCACAACACCACCAAGTCTTGCCCTTCAAGAGAAAGTTTGATGTTTAACCTTCTCATAACTTTATTTAAAGCCCAACACCAAGCTTTTTGTTCACTTGTTGGTTGATATTTGAATCCCTAGTGAAACCACCCCATTGCTATATTGCACATAGAAGGTTACTTTTCATACTGGCAACACCAACTTGTAGTGTTTTTCTCATTGCACTTATCAAAAGCTTAAGGGTTATGGTGCAACTTGTTTACATGAGTTCCTTCTTGCTATTGTGGTTGAATCATATAAAAGGGGATTCTTTTTGGTAAATTTGATATCCATTCTTAAGGGTAGAAAATTGTTCTATGTTGGTTAAACACCATGGGTGTTTGGAAACAATAGATTGTCACTAGATGGTAGTTATCGTTAGTATAATGAACTACTTTCATGGGGCAGAATAATTAGAAGTTAATTTTGGGAAGAATTTTAATGAAAGTAATATTATTTACTAAAAATAACATCCTCATCCAATTTATTTATAAGGGTATCCTAATAACTATTTAATTACTAGTGGTAAATATCTTACTTACCATTTTTTATTTATTAGGGGTTGAAGCCATATAGGTTAAATAGTCCAAATGGATAAGGGCTTAATGGATTTCCTTTAACTAAGATGTGTGGAAAATATTAGGATAAGGAAATCTCGAAAGATAAGGATTCAGCCTTTGTATGGTGAGCATCCTTTTTAAGTTCCTTATTTATTTCTTAGGAGGAGTGAAGGATTTTATGAAAATATTAGATCATTAGATCAATAGCATTAAGAGGATGCTTGTGTGTGACATCATTGTGTGAGGAAATAAACATGGGAGAAAGTTGTTTTTGTCTTTATGTAATGGATAATGGTTCAAAGTTGTATTGATTTTAACATTTTTTCTTGGTTTGTGTTCTATTTAGAATGTGATAAAAGAAGGGAAAGTAGTTCATATCAAGTTTATATAGAATTTTGTTACTCTTATGTATTAGTTTCTTCTATAAAGTTCAAATATGATCTATTCTTTGTTTTAATTTGGAATAGAAAATGCATTTTACCACAAGACAATAGTTACCACCAAAAGGTAGTTACCACTGGAAGGTAGCAACAAAAAGATAAACATGAGATTTGAAGTCTGCAGGTTAGGTAACATTGTTGCAAATGGTAGGCAACAACCACAAAAGGTTTGCAAGCATTATAGACAATAGGCAATAACTACAAAGGTCTACATGTGTTATAGATGATAGGCAACAACTATCAAAGGTTTGCAAGCAATTGTGGGTTTTCTTTCAAGTTTGCAAGTGATGATATGTGCAGGATAATAACTATTGCATGATGGTAGTTATTACAAGATAATAGCCGGACAATAAAGGGTGAAAGCACATTAAGGGTGAACCATTTTTGTTCAAAGAAGGTGATGTATGATACAAGTATTATTTATGCAATAAACAAAAATATTGATGGCATCCTTTGGTTATCTTAAACACGAGTAAAAAAATTTAAAATTTGCACAACAACATTTTAAAACTCAAAGTTCATTTTGAATCAAAATTAATTTTGATCCAATGGTTAGATGAGGAGGATTGGACAAAATGAATGTACATAAAATATATAACTTACAATTTTCAATGGCCATAGGGCTTCATGTTTATGATTCATAAAAAAATATTAAACAAAAGAAAATTGAAAAAATAATGCAATGCACATCTATAAAATCTAGTTTTTTCTTAAAAAAAAGACATTATTATGCATTCATTATTAAACAAATGTAAAAAACACATTTTTTCAATGGAATTTCATCAAAAAACTTTAAATTTCTAAATTTTCTTAGATTTAATTGATGTATATCAATATCATACACCATAAAAAAATTCACCCAAAAATTCCATCCACAACCCTAGTTTTGAAGTATATATTCAAAATTTCAAACTTTGTGACAGGTATTATTTTGTCATGAATATATTCCATGTATGTTCAAATTTTTCAATGTTTGTTGAATTTTTCAAAAACAATTGATTAAATGAAGTCTAAAGCTAATCACATATACTTAAAATAAGCAAAAAAAATCCAAGATGTGATGTCCATACATTACCAAAAAAAATAATTGTAAAAAGATTGTACGTGTGACTACAATTTTGGGGGGGTTTAGCATGCGTTCACCTTAAATAGGTCCAACTCTTATGTGTTTTCATCTTTTTATTATTCCTTTCTTTATTTGGCAACCTTTTTCCTTGATGGTAACTAGGTTGCTAAATTCCACGGTTTAACACCGGTCTTCAAAATTACAAAGGCTAAGTCATTAGTGGTAACCTTGATGGTATTGCCCCTACAAGCCATGATGCATTCAATTGAAAAACATGTGTGGGCGTGGAAAGTTTAGGTGCAAGAAGTAGAGCAATCCTAGGCAAGGGTTTTGTGTTCAATCTTGGTATATTGAAAATTTGATGAATTTTTCCAACAAAATAGAAAAAATAATCAAATTTGCGCTAGAAAAAAATTAAAATTCCAATTGTTTGTCAAAAAAAGCACCAGTCCCAAGTTATTTATCAACTATACCATTCCTTTGGTACATTTTGTCAACTCACTTTCTATGTAGTATATATTTCTGATCTAAGGATCATATTTCATTTTGTTCCCACTTTTTCAACTTCTTGGGTTTCAATCATTTGTTTTCCATAATTTGTGCTAATTAGTGGCATAATTTTTTCCCATTTCTTTGATATCGCAAATTTAGCAAAATTTAACAAAAAGTTAGCAAAATTAGTCAAATTTACTTAGACCAAAAAATAATTTCCAAGGTAAAAGCACACTATGATGGACTTATTTATATGTAACAAAGGTAGAATTTTCTAGGTTAGATACATATTATTGATATAACCCATATGCAAGTTGAAAATTCCAACAAAAGTGGACTCAAATAAATGAAGTTAACTTCTTTCCTTTCCTAAGTTTCAAATAATTACACCAATAACATTAATATTCAATGAAAGATCGACTTTGTAATATAGGTACTTCCTGGGTCACATTCCATAATAAAATGTGTTATGGACACATTGCTTATGAGAAAATTGAAATGTTTTTCTACAAATATGGGACATGTTATACTTTCAAGTGTTATGACACTTGAAATTAAAGTTTTTGGAAAAAATTGAAATATATGATGGACTTTATGATTGTTTATTTTCATGTGTAGTAATAGTCTATTTTTTTTTCAAAGTCCATCACATATTTAGAAGAATTTTTTTCATGACCAAAATTAAATGGAGGCGTTCAAAAAGGTTGAAACTAGAGCATCATTAACTTGGACATGGAAAAAGGTGTCAACTTTAATATCATTTCAAGGTTTTTTTTGTTTTTGTCCAGTTTTTTGCATTTAAAAATACACTAGAAAATCTCCCAAAATGGATTTTGTAGTTCCCATTTTTGGTCCACCCTAGTGTTTTTTCACCCTCCAAACATTTCCCAATTTCTTTGTTGAAAAATAGCAGAATTTCATTAGGAAAAAAAACATTAGTTATTGGACTATATTTGTGTAATCAAATTAGAAGCTTCACTTGTGAGACTTTTCAACAAATTAAGCCTTTTGGGTATGATACCAATATTGATCTATAAATAATGCAATAAATGGAATTTGAGTCATTCTAGATTAATAAAGCATTTGTGAAAGTTATTTGGAACCTTTGATTACAAATTTAGAAGAGAAGAATTGCAACAAGCTAACATTAGAGTAGGTTCACTTGCACTTGGTATGTGGGCTTATACTAATGTCCACCATTTTCCATATACCATAGTACCTTGGCCAATTCAATAGTCGACTATCGAATATTTAATTAATTAAAAAAATTCAATTCGACATTTTTAAAATTAAAATTATTCTCATAAAAAATATTAAATAATAAATAACATTTCAACAAGGATGAAGATCATCCAAGATTACTTAAACCCCACCTTGTCCCCCAACCAAAAATCCACCCATCAGGGGCGATGCTTGACATCAATCAACCAAGCTTTGACAATTTGACTTGTAGATGGTGTCATAGATCCAATGTATGAATTCTAGACTTTTCTATCTCTCTTTTTCACTCTCTTTCTAAAATCCTTTCCTTCCAAAATCTAACCATTCTGGAGACTTGCAATATCCGCTTTAAAAGTGGGGTTGCAAATCAAAGATATCGTGCTACCAAAAACCCAAAAGAACAACATCCATGACCAATCTTAAATCTCCAATCTACTACTAGAAAAAATCCAAGAAAAATTGTGAGAAGAACAATAACTACAAGACATGTTACCAATTTTGCCAAGCCCACTACAACTTTTGGATACAATATGAAACAAGTCCTTCATAACATTTTCATTGAATTTAATTCCTAGATTTTTTATAAAACATGCCCCATCAAATTATGGGGATCTTCATTCCCCCATTCATCCCACATCCCCACACTCCAAATAACAAAAACAAAAGTCAACAAAATTGCAAATTTTACAACTCCATAAACACATGCATCTTCCATCAATAACTACCAAAAACAAACCACTTGTAGAAAAAATAATTGTATCTATGTAGGTAGTTTCAAGCTTTGAAATTGCTGTGGAATATTGGGTGAAAACACATTACAATGGCCAAAAAATGTAGGCCCACAAATATTGTTTTTCAAAATTATGCAACTTTCAACTTCCACCAAGCCATTATTAAAAGAGGTTTTCAAACATTATACTCAAAATAAGGTAGTTTAATAACTAACTAATGAAATTGTCAAAGGAAATTACACTTTAAAATTCATATTAAATGATTAAAGAGTATAATTGTAAGAATTTATGTGTTGTCACATGATATAGTACAAAATGTAAATATACTTTTTAAATGATTAAAATAATTGCAAAACTTGATGAAGTACTTAGTCATATATTGAATATGAATCAAGATTATACCATTTCAATTGCAATTGAAAAGTTTGACTTATATGATTTCACAAAAAAATCTAGACAAGTTTTTCATTGAAACAAACATAAGTGTGTTTAAAAAAAATGTTTTGTTGAAAAATTACTTTCTTTTGAAAGATGATAAGAATTATGCTGGAGGCCTTTGTATTAAAATCCATTTTATATGTTTATCAAATGCTAGATGTATTAAAAAAATTGCCCCCAAAATCTACCAAAATATACCAAAAAAAAATTATTATTTTTGCTTAAAGCAGCCCCCTTGTAGTGTGCTTTCACCCTTTTGTAATTTCAAAAGCATTGGAGTTCACACATTAACAAAACACATTAGGAGTTTCTATAAAGTTTTGCTAAATGGGTGAAGGAAGAAGAAGAATCTTTAACACTTGGGTTTACAAGTCTTTTTGAGAAAAAATAATGGGCAAAGCAGTTCCGACAATGGCGATGGCAAAACTACAACAATTGAGTAATTAGTGCATTCTAAAAACACATCTCTAATAGCACACATAATTCCATTAAACTGTTGCATCCCTCCCACTTGCTTTTTCATTACCATCTTTAAGCTCTGAGTCCTTACTAATCCACCACCTACTCTTATTATCATCTTTCTAAATTGATGTTGGTACGCTACAAAACTCTTGGTCATCACCAACGAGGGCACATGCACCATTGCCATAATTGCCATTACAACAACTCTATACAAACAAAAGAAAATAAGAACAAAATTTCATTGTTGCAATAACAATAATAACAACAACAATGACAAAATTTGATTGTAACAAAAGCACAAATATGGAATTTAGTTTTTTCATGAGACTATTGAAAATAAATACTAGCTTATGATTGTAATCCTTCCAGGATTTTGCAAGCACCATCGTGAATCAACCCACATGAATTGGAAGCACGCTCCATAGATGAGATTAAAGTTGAAGAAAGTGAAGCTAAAAGTAGTGTCAACTCCATAGCATGTACTATAAGTATTGCCATACCCATAAGCTCCACCTACATCAGCACAAGAAAAACCACTTTTAATGGAACAAAACCAAATGAGTAGAGAAACAAACTGGTATTACTTCCATTAATTAGCTTTAGATCATCATCAAAATCAGAATAACCAAAAAGGGAAAAAAGAATCAACTCAATTCAAGCACTACAATTGTTTTGTCTAATTTCTTGAGTTCATAGGTTTTATGTGTACTTTATCTTGTGTGCTAGAAGCATCAGCACCACCATAGAAAATTGGATGAACAAAGCCCCAACTATTTCCCATGTACCCACTATAATGAACTACAAGATCAAAATTTCACAAACCCAATTATAAGTGTAGCCACCACTAGCAGCTACAATTAGTGCAAGCTTAACATTGTTAGAAATTGAAGTGAGTAGTAGTAGCTATAATTGGTTCCAACAAGAAGGAAAAACACAAACCTAAAGTGACAACCAGGGTTTCCAACATTTTTGACATGTGACAATTAATGTTTTCAAAATTTTCGACACAATCATGTAATGATTATTAAAAATTTGAAAAAATTATAAATAATATAATTAGTTTCAAATTGACCAAAGTATTATAGTAATGTGTAAGTTGTTTTGTTACACTTCTACCTAGAATTGGGAAATATATAAAATTGTTAATTGCCACCATGTGGGCTAGTTGTTGTAATCTATTAGTCAAAACCAATAGCATTTCATTATTGAGCTTTTTGGAGAACACTAAATTGTGTGTTTATTTATAGGTCTAAAGAAATGTTGGCAGGTCTAAGTTATTTGCAAGTTCTAGGTTAGGTTTTGAGATATTTGGAATGGAGGTTTAGAAAATTGAAAACATGAGATGTGAATTTGAACCTTGCAATTGTGTCTTTTGAATTTGAATTGAAGGTATTGTCCTTATAAAACAAGTTTAGGTTCTTTGAAGATATAAGCACCTAGGCTTTCAAAAAGTTCATCCCCCCTTTCAAAGAAACAAGCCAACCCCCTTCCAAATGAGTAAAAATAATAGGTTTCAAGCCTTGTTTTGTTGGTTGTAGTTTTTTTTTTTGGTGACTTGTGGCTAGATTTTGACATTTGTTGAGGCGATGTGATGGGGCTAGTAGGATGTATAAGATGTAGTTCACCATCATTGTTCTTGGATGAACATGTAGTTTGTTATTGTACATCCACTAAATGTGATTAAATCGCTAGAAAATTTGTTGATGTAATTAATAAGGAGGTGACTTCATCACCCTTTTTTTGCCAAAACCTTAATTTTAATCACCTTAGCAGTTGTAAGTTTTCTCAACAAGAGCTTTGTTGCCCTCATAGAATTGTTGCCATTGCCAATAGTGGTGCTCTAAAATGAAATTCTTTTGCCATACTTGTTACAAGCTCCTTTAGTGTAGATCACCAAGATCTATTCTTGTAGTTGGGATCGTTTGAATCGTCTTCTTCATTCGTACTTATTGCTAACTATCCAAGAATGTGCCAAGTGCACACAACTTTTTACTATGCTTGAAAGCTGAGACGACCAATATTCCCAATTCCCAATCCTTCAACTCATTTTCAATTTCCCATTCTTGTTTTTGTTTGATATTTGTGAAGGTTGATATTATACTTGTGCTTGTGGATTTGTGTAGAATTATGGGGGAGGCTATTTCATCTTTGAATAATGGCAATATTGGGACTTGGGAAGGTTGCAAATTAGATTTTGGCTAAGATTTGCAAAGCAAAACTCAAGGTAAGTTTCTTGACCACATTTTGCAACTTGTTATTCCATTTGTCCATTTTAGGAGTTTTTCTTCTTATGTAAGTCCTTTTTGTTCGAAGCCTTTTGTTCCTTTTCTATAAGTTCTTTTCATTCTTCTTTTGTAAGGAGGGTTTAAAGGAAATTGAACCCCCATCACAATGTTTTTGATCACTCTAGACTTGATTTTATTTGGATTTTTAAGGCTTTGTTTGCATTGTGCATTTTTCTATTTGATTGATTTTATGCTTCAGAGTTGTCTACATCCAAACTCTTTAAGGTTACCACTAAGGAAAAAAAGGACCTAATCCTTAATGGAGTTCATTTTTGTCCTATATTTTGATCCCATCAATATTTTATGAATCAAAATGTGTTAAATTTATAAACACCATATTTTAAACCATTATAATTCAAAATTCCATCAATTTCATCCATTTTTGTGTCTTTACATGGTCAAATAGGACTATGTAAAGGAGTACATAAAAGGTGACATTGTGACAATATTGTGTATTGTATTTGATTTTAGTATGTTCCAAGGTCATATATATAGTTCCTTTGATAGTGGGCCAAAATCACCATTAGTCGGAGCTTGGCTTGAATCTTGAAAATCAAGTGTTAGCCAAGTAGGAGCAATTATATCCCTGAAGCTCCAAAACCCTAGTTCTTCTTTTGTAATACCTGAAGTCCCCCCCCCCCAAATCCTTG
>Ga0209208_10000095_pt1 | contig 86411 bp, 58 predicted proteins | sample S1TSphfallax_3_FD_187694 | JGI IMG/M metagenome (GOLD analysis project Ga0209208, IMG submission 187694) | Host-associated microbial communities from peat moss isolated from Minnesota, USA - S1T2_Fd - Sphagnum fallax MG (SPAdes) (version 2) | ecosystem: Host-associated > Plants > Peat moss >... | reverse complement strand
CTCAGGCGGAAATGTTAATACTTAAGCTTGATTTTAATTCTACTTAAGAATCTGATAGAGTGAGAACTAAATAAAGATGTAATAGGACTACATCCTAAAATCTTACAAGTACACCATTAGTGCTTGAGGATCATTCTACAAACTAACTTAACATTGTCATGGTGAAATATTATTGTTAATTATGAGCTTGTATTCCCAATATATCAATAAATCCCATCTAATTCTACACCCCTTTTCCCTTCTCTACAACATAAAAAGGATAATGCACTTTTAAAGGTTTACTAGGTCCTAAACTAATTAAGCGTTACATCAACTGAAATAAAGAAATATTCTATGCCTAGAAATATCACAAAAGCTAATTTAACTATTAATAATCACTACTTGAAGGTTTATAAGCATTCAAATCATTAGTACTAAGGAAATTTAAGGAACTAAAGCTTAACTATTTGTTGAGCTATAATCCATGGTTCACAGCGAAACCTATCATTAGACGATTCACATGTTGTTTTAACACTTTGTTCTTTAAATCTTGTGTCACCTAGGCTCACTTGCTTGGAGTTGCATATAGTTGTCTATTGGGTTTCATAAATTCTATTGATAGGAGGTTGCCAAGGGAAACCAAGTCCTATGTCGACAAATCCTACAATAAACTTGTGAAGAAATGTTCTTCAATTGATTTTTTCAAACTTGCACATTCTTGAAAGAATTCCATGGCATGTGTAAACATCACCCAATAGTAGTCTTCCATATCCTTCTTCAAAATGTTAGTTTCTTTGAGCAATGCAAGACTTTCTTTGTCAAATTTCACATTCACCCATTGCCATGCCACCCATTTAGTTGTTTTGTCAATTTACCTTATCCATTTTGTTCCCCATGTTATAATTTCTAACAAATTCTTTAGGGGGTCTAACAAAGTTAGATCTCTTCGATATTGCAAAGGTTTTGTTGTCATTTTGCATATTCTATTTAGTATGCTTGAGATTAATGTGTGTTCAATCATTATTTTTAAGGTGTTTAGTGTGAACATTCCTATAAATTTTTGTCTTGCCATTATACAATAGACGTGTAGCAATTGCAAATGGATAATAGCCATAAAAAAGATGGAGCTAGTAAGTATGGGTGGAGAATGTAGGTTTTTTCTTCAAGTGGCAAGAATGACTTTAAATGCAAGAGTGATTTTAGACGCAAGAGGTTTGATAGACTAAATTCAAATGTTAAAAATGTGAAATGGTATTAAGAATGTGTAGCCTCATATTGTTTCAATTCCCATTGGGAACATACCTCTTAGAAATGAACATGTAGTGTTTTGGTTGACACAAACCTCTTAGTTGTGAAGAGGTTAAGTTTACATTGGCACATAACATTTGGTTGTGAATAAGTGGTGTTCATCCAATTTAATAATTCATCCAATTTTTTTTTGCTTTTCCATTTTTTTTTCATCTTTTATATTTTGTTCATCCATTATTATGTTTCATCCATAACTATCATTCACCCATGTACACATGGCAGAATATTCTTTCACATCATGATATATTTTATGCCATGTGTCAAAAAAGATTCTAAAAAAGATTTGGTCCTGCTCATTTGCTCATGTTCACTTATTCATGTTCATGTTCACACCAAATAACATCCTTGTTTTGTCTTCATGGTTTCTTTCTAAAATGTTAAAACTCATTCTAAAATTATGTTAACGAACATGTATTATGATTGGTAGATACTAATGTTCCAACATTGTATTAAATCTAATTTTTGTTTTTTATCATGTTATTTTGCGAATAATTTTTTTTTCTTGAAACAATTATAGGAATTAAATTAAGATTCTACCAAAATTCCATCACAACATACAAATTTGCACAACCCTAACTCTAATAGTAATTTTGAATAGATTCAAATTCTCATATCAATGGAAAGAAAAAACAATAAATTATGGGAAAAAATAAAATCAAAACACATACTATATCAATACAATTTTTCTTCATCAAAAACCATTTTCTAATCTCCTTGAACTCCTTTCCTATCCCCTAAAAAATTATTAGTCATAATCCTCCTCATCTTCATAATGCCTCTTAGATCAACTCAATTCTCCCACCATAAACCAATTTGAATTTAATTTCAGTAATTTTCATCCTACTTAATCATCCTCAACTTTTGTCCACGCTATCATTTAATGAAACCACTTCTGCCTAGCTTGTCCAATAGGGACAACACAACTCCTATTCAACATTCCCATCCAATTTGTCCAACAAAGACAATACAATTCTACTTTTAACATTACCCCCCTTGTACTGTAGATTTTGTCCTTGAAATCATGTTATGTAACTATATTGAAAGAACAATTATAGTTTGAAACTACTTTTTAGGATGGACTACCATGTCTTCATTATTCACTTTTGCAATTGTTTGTTCTGCAATTGGGATTCCTTGTACTATAAATTGTTGCCCTTTTATTACAATGCCTTCCTTAGGTTAAAATGGGTTATGTGGTTGCATTTGTTGTTGAGTATTTGTAGTGGTATGTGTATGGTCATTATTTCCCTCATCTTGTGATGTTGTCCTTGTTATAGTTGTTGTAACAAATTCTATTGATGGAGAAATTACAGTTGTTGTGGCATATTCAATTGACTTTATGTGGGAAGACACATGTTGTATCTCTTGTTTTGTTGCAACTTCTTCTATGGCTTGCTCCTTTGTTGAGTCATTTTTTGTTCTTCCATTCCTCTTTTGTAGTATCTATTCCCTTCAACTTTGCATGTGCAGTTGACTGAACTTTTATATTTTTCAACTTACACATGCATCATACTGATTAAAATCTAATATATCAAAATTATCCATAGGAATCACAAAAGGTGAATCATATCGAAATTCTAGATATGTTTTTTGGTATGCTTTCAACTTCCTCCTATAGTTAATTTCATTTGCCACTACTAAAAAACTTGGTTTTTCAAATGGTTCAAGTTGACTAACTAGTCATTTTTTACTACGACATGTCCATTTTGACCAGAGGCCTAAAACATGTATTTTTTTATCAATACATTTAGTCAAGTTAGACATATTAGAAGAAATGTTGTCCATTTTGACCATATTTTTGTGACTACTATGCGACTAATGTCCCAAACCAACTGATTTTACGACTAGCAATGTGTTAGTCCTATGTGTCCATGTAGTTGCAATTTGTTGTAGTCGCATATGCAACTATGAGAAGGGTTGAACCAAATTCTAGTTGTAGATGTGACTACAACTTACAATTAATATGATTTTCATTGAAAATGTAAATGAAAAGTGAACAATATCATCCAATTTTGATTGTATTCATCAATGGATGATAACGTAGTTATTTTTATAACCACAAATGAATTTTTTTTCAATTGTAATAGTATATTCTACCACATGAACAAAGAAACATACACCACATACAACAAATTTTGTTATTTCAATTGGATTATTATCCCTTCAATGTAACCATTCATGGGTTTTCTTTGCAATTATCCATGGGTCTTCCATGATATAATATCTAATAGCTAATAGTTTGCTAGAAAAGGCTATTATAACTTAGTTGGTAAACTAAGCTAACTAAGCTTAATTAACAAGTTATGTTAAACTAAGTAAGCTTATGTACATTGGTAGCCTAGCTTAACTTGCATATTTAATTAATTGGCCTTAGTTATATATTGGTAATAATAGGCTAGTTTATTAGGTGTAGCTAATAAGCTAGGCTATCAAGGTTAGACCTAGTTAGGTTAAGTAAGTTAGGTAAGTAGTTGGTAGGCTAGGTCATTCATTAATTGGTAAAATAGGTAGTAGGTAGTAAGTAGGATAGGTAGTAGGTAGGTTTATTTAGTTTATTGTGGGAATATGTGATCATGTTTTTATGTTAATTAATTAATTAATTAGGCTAGGTACTTAATCAACTAATTAGTTAGGCTAGGTATAAGCAGGATAGGTGCTAGTAGGTAGGTAGGTAAGCTAAGTAAAAGGTATTTATCTTGTGGATATGTCATAATGTTTTTGTATTAATTGATTAATTAATTAGGTTTGCTAAAAATATTATTTATTAAATGTAGGCTATGTAATTAATTTATTAGGTAGGCTAGGTAGTAGATAGTAGGTATGTAACCTAGGTAATATGTAATAAGTAGGATGATTACTAGTAGGTAGTGGGTAGGTAGGTTATAAGTTAAGCAAAAGGTATTTTATTTTGTGAATATGTCATAATATTTTTGTATTAATTGATTAATTGATTAGCTATGTTAAACAATTAATATTAAATGTAGGCTAAGATATTAATTTATTAGGTAGACTAGGTAGTAGATAATAAGTATGTAGACTAGGTAGTATGTGATAAATATGATAGGTAGTAGTAAATAGTAAGTAGGTTAGGTAATTAATTTATCAATTGTAGGTTAGGTAATAGATAGTAGGTATATAGCCAAGGTAATATGTACTAAGTAGGATAGGTAATAGGTAGTAAGTAGTTAAGTTAAGTTAAATAGTAGGTATTTTATTGTGTGGATATGTCAAAATGTTTTCATATTAATTGATTTAATATGGTAGGTTAATTTGTAAATAGTAGGTAGTAAGGGTCCTATCTACCTACTTAGCCTATGCTAGTTAGCCTATTCTACCCTAACTTATAATAGGTTACTTATAATTTAGCCTAGGATAAATTATAAATATCTAATTAAAATAATAAATTGTTGTAATTATAATATTTGATTATAGTAACTATAATTATTATTTTTTTGTAATCATAACATTTAATTACTATAATTATAATATATATTTTTTGAACAAATGGAAAATTGCCACTTGTTTTATGGCCACTGGTTCTTGAAACTACCATGTGGTTAAATCTTAACCACCCATCAATGGCACATTTGGTAGCATGTGACTATCCCAAATGTAGTTGTAAATGTATTTTGAAATTGGGGTTTCACGTCATACTAAGGATCATCCATGGCAATGGATAAGAAATTATAGTTTAGTTGTAAGGTTTATGACTACACTTTTCAACTTCATGGCCATGTCGTGTCTTTTGCAACTAATTAATTTTTGGCATTTGTTTTAGGCGACTAAACTATTTTTAGTTGCATGTGTCCATTACAACTATAAATGAGTCATAAATCTAGTCTTTGATTTTCAAATTTCTTTTAATGAAAACCTTAGTCAAAATGGCAAATGGGTTTTGGTCAAATGGGACATTTCGTCAAATTGAACATAAGAAATTGACATCATTAGTCAAAATGACAAATGTTTTTTATTCAAATGGGACATCTTATGCCTATTATATACCTATCTACCTTCATACCTCATGGTCTTGTAGTGAAGTGTTGAAATAAGAATGTGAAATAAAAAAATTGATAAAAATTGACACCTTATGATGATGTGGTCCATTAGTTAAGGACTTGGTTTATCATTGAGGAGGACAAGGGTTCAATTTTTAACATTATAACCTATGTACATGCTTAAGGGGCTAAGGTAGGTAGGGTAAGCTAAATAAAATATATTAGGTTATGTTAAGGTAGGTCAAATATGATAAGGTAAGTTAGCACTGACCTATTTGCCTTTTTATGACCTACCCACCTATTTGTCTTTTTACAACCTACCTACCTACCACAAAATATTTTTTACATGCAAAAATTCGATTAGTCAAAATGACTAGTCAAATGGTCCACATTCTATTAATAAAAAAAACCACCCCAGTTGCAACTGACATGTTGAATGACTTGTCCAAAATGACTAAGTGGTCTTTTTAATGCCTATTCAAATTGGGTAATTTTTATTATATTTTCCATTAAAAAAACACCAAATTTTCTAGTAGTGTGTTATATGTTCACTAAACAAATTTTGTATCTCCTTCTATAAAAGATCTTGGACTAAGTTCCACCACTCATCAACGTTAAAGGCTTGCAATTATAGTGACTTTTGTTTGGTCCTCATGATTTTGTTTTGCAATAGAATATTATCATATTCTTTCAACCTATGCTTAGACAAATATGGTTCCATGGTTGTAAGTTTGTCCACAACTATTTTTATCTTCTTGGCACCATGTTATAACTTTTGGATTAACCTATTACATGTAGCCTAATTCTTGTCCTTTTCTCAAATAGCTTCATTTCTTTAGTGCACAACAATTTAAATCTCTTCCTTGAGTTTGGAAATCTCCTTTTTTTTTGTCTTGCACCTATCCCTACAAACTATCCTTGTGAGTCCAATTTTTTTAAGGTGTACAAAAATCTTGTCACATCATCACTTTTTTCTTTTCTTTTTTACCATGTAAAGATGCATTTATGGATGATTATGATGGAATCTATAATTGTAATGGTTTGAAGTATAGTCCTTTTGAAAATTTTGACAACTTTTGATTTGTTATTTTTTATGGGGATCAAAATATAGGGTAAAAAAGGACTACAATAAAGACTAGGCCCTTTTCATCATGTGGGGTACACCTTAAAGGATTTTCACCCTTGTATTCTAATAATTTCTTTAGAAAACTCATGTTTTCCTTAAATAATTGAGCATTAACCTTGATGGTTTGAAGATTGTCTTTAGTTCCCAAGTTAATCCATAGTAATTATTGTTCTTCAATTAAAGTCCATCTTGTAATTTGCAATTATTGTATTTTAACTTTAACTAATGTCTCATTAATTTATACTCAACCTAATTTGTGGTGATAATACGTTTTAGGATACACCTTATATTTTGGACTAACCTCTGATTTTTTATTGAAAGTGGTTTCTCCACTACCTTTAGTAAATAAAATATGTTATATGATAGATTCTATAAATTCTATAGTTATTTCAAGCTACACTATGTTAATTACAACTATATCTAGATTGTCTAAAAGTAAATTGATTGTTTTAATAAAGAACACTTTAGGTTCATTAGCAAATAATAAATCTTCTTCCTCATTTGTAATGCCATTTTGATAGTCAAAGCATATAATATTTTTTTTGGTCTTTTTAGGTTAGTGCCTAGATATTTAGTCATTATTCTGGTTTACATTGTACCATTTCCTTGTATCATGATCATGTTATTCCCCTAATCATGTGTTACTTTGGCATTTTTGAGCCATGGTCTATCAAGCAACATAAAATAATTTGAATCTATGACAATGTTAAGTAGGAGTGTAAATGTAGCTACATATGGTATACTATGCAATACATCCTCAAATCTTTTATCAATCCTATTGGTTTTGTTGTTGTTTGGTTTGCCATTCGTAAATTATAAGGTGCAAGTTTTGGCTTTGGTAATCCTAACCTAATTCTTAGTTGTTTTGTGATAATATTTACACTTAATCCTCCATCCAAGAACACATCATTGGTTGTGTTTTTCCTATTTGTACTTGGATAATAATTGTATGATTGTTAATAATAATTGTTGCATTGCTAATGTTAAGAACTACAAATGGGGTTGTTTTCTCATTCACTAGCCAAAGATTGATTTGTGGTTTATTTGCCTTTAATTTCTATCATAAGTATTTCTTCAAGTTTGATGTTATTTTGAGCAATTATCTAAGGTTCAATGTATAGTTGGTTTCTAGCATCTGCTTACTGATATCTTGGAAAATGATATTTTCAACATAAATGATTTTGTTTGAAGAGGTAAAAAGTACTTCCTAAAGTGTAGTTGGTTCCTTAGGTTTTGCTAAGCTCGACATCCCAACCTAATTGGTAGTCCATTTTCTTGCAACAATGGTAGGTAGATTAGATGGCAAATTAGCTATACATACGTCTATTGTATGATTTCCACCATAGATTTCTTCAACTTCTCTTCAACTTTTTAGTTAGTTATCAACACACCCCCAAACTTTTTGATAGACTCAAATGCGAATCCAAAGGTGAAAACAATGAAAGGATATGAGTTAGGGTATGTTCCATGGCTCGCAACACTTTGAGGGTAGAGGGGCGTGTTGGAGCTCCGGGATGGGGACTAGGACGAATGACAAGCAAGTTAATTATTCACATGGACTTGCACAAACCAAACAACAAGTTGGTTAGTGCATAGTTGGAACACTTTTGGTTCACGGACAATCCATGGATAAACATGGATTCATAAGACTCACCATTGCCCAAACTTGGGGGAAGCCACCACCTTCTCGTTTATAGTATTCTCTGTGCATGGCCACAGGGACTACACCCAAATGTCATTTTGTCCTAGGAGTCCTGATATTCCCAAAATTGGACTTTCGCAACTTTGGAGGTTCATAACTTCTTCTGCAAACCTCCGATTGAAGTGAGGTTTAAAGCAAAGTTGTATCCTTCGTTTAAAGCTTTCCAACAATATGTGGCATGCCACCTGCATGCAGGTAAATTAGGGTAATTCCTGACTTTTAACGGTAAGGAGTCAAATTAGCACTTTGACTTCCGACCCTTCTTTTGGCCATAATTTATGTTTTAAAGTACCCAAATGGGTCATGCAAGCCCATTTTAGAAATACACATTCCAAGAGCTTTATAATGGTGTAAGGAAATCTTCAATCCAATGAGTTTTGACCCCCTACAATTGCCTTCTAAATATTCGAAAGTCCATCGAAATTCCAACTCCCAAAGTGGGAGCCCACTTGGGAGTGTGTGGGTTCATTCCCTCACACTTTCCTACATTCCCAAGAACATGAAATGTGACTCTTGGGCTTCACTCTTGGCCTGCACCTTTACAAGCCCTTGCCTTAATTGCGAGCGCAAGGGTAGGGTTGTGATAGTTATAGATTTATTTATTTTTGGTTCTTAGTTTTTAAACACATGTTTTTCACTTGCCTTGTTTCGAGTGGTCACATTAACATCCACCATGTTAACTAAGGTAGCATCAACTTTTACCTCGACTGTTTGCTTGGCTTTTGTAGTTTACCTCCTTTATCTTTGAACACGATTTCCATTTCACCAAATCTTGGAAAGTTCATAAGTTTGTGTCCCACTATCCCACAAATGTGACAAGGATAGTTCAATGGTTTTGGGGGTTTACCAACTTGTGCAATGACTTCAACAACAACTATATAATACATTCCTCTTTCTTTTTGCTTATACATGTTTCCACATTATGGTTTTTCTAATGGTAATTTATACAAATACATGTTCAATTTTGTAGCTACTTGGTTTCCCATAGCTACACTCCTCATTTTCGTAGTCTATGGTATAGATAATGTGCCATGTGTTTTTGGTATAAAATTACCTTCTTCAAATGTCAATGTCGATTCCTAATTGTGCTCTTGTAGAGTATCATGTTTCATTCCTGCCATGGTAATGTGTAGGTATGATTGTGGTCTAGATCAGTATATTGTTGTCAAAAAATTATCAATAATAAGTCTTTACAAATTATTGGCTAGTTTTAATAGTCTTTCATATTACTAGGCTCTACTATTTTTGTTTGCTCTTGCTTTAAACTTTTCAACTATAGAGACACATGTTCATCATTTTGCACAATCTTATAACATCTATAGAAAGCTCATTCTAGATTTACGATATTTATAGTTGGGATGATCTCGCATGTAATTGTTGCACCAATCTAATGCATTATCTTTCAACGTAAAGTTAGACAAATGAATTATTTCCTTGTTTATCATTTCATCATTAGCTTTGACAACAACTTTGAATATTTGTAAATGAGCATTTGGATTAGAATCTTTTTTGTATTGAATATAATTTAGTGGTCTCTTGAAAGGCCTATAATAGGGTATTACAAGTTGTAGAGATGCTATTGTAACACTTCTTGGCATGGGGGTTCTTAATTAATATCATGTCTTAAATTTGGTGGTATTGATATAATAGTAATTCCAGTATGGAAAAGTATTGATGTGGTTAAACACATTGGCATTTCTACATCAAGTTCAATTACTACACATTTTCTTACACTAAAGCTCATGGGTACTACTTTAAGACCATGGGATGGCTTCCTTGTATCTAGTCACAACAAATTATATATGTACCAAATTGTACAAAGGACTATTCTCAATAGTAATATATAAATTCCATAAATTTTCATAGATATTGAATATCTTGCCTTAATAATAGGCATAGATCTAGTTGGGTATGTTGTCATTGGTTATTTTTTAAAACTATGGAATTGTTTTAGTCATTCTTCCGTGAAATGATGTATTACCATACATTTTTTAGCTATGGTATTTGAAAATCCTTTCTTTCTTATTCAAACATAAATTATGCACTTCTGGAAATTGAAGTTTTGCATTGTTCAAAATAGGATGGGTTATAATCATTATAACGTTCTTCGAAGGAGAATTGACGTGCTCCCAAGTTCCTTGATAGATTCAAATGTGAGTCTGAGGTGAAAATAATAGAAAAGTAAGAAATTGGGGCACGCTCTTTGATTCGCAACACTTTAGGGGTAGAAGGGTGTGCTGGAGCTCCAGGATGGGACTAGGAAGAATGACAAGCAATCACTAACTCACACAGACCTGCACAAACCCAAAAACAAGTTGGTTAGTGCATAGCTGGAGCACTTTTGGTGCTAAGACGAGCCACGAGCAAACTCGGACTCATAAGACTCACCACGGCCTGGACTTGGGGGAAGCCACCACCTTCCCCCTTATAATATATTTTGTGCTTAGCCATGGTACCATCACCCAAATGTCATTTTGTCCTGGGACTCCCAAGTGGGAGTCTGGAAATTCCCATAGTTGAGACTCCTATAACTTTGGGGACCCATAATTTTACGTGAAAACCTTCGATTGAGATAAGGTCTGAAGCAAAGTTGTAGCCTTTGTCAAGAGCTTTTTGATGGTATGTTGCACATCACCTTCACATGAGGAAATCGGGGCGATTATGGACTTTTAGTGGTTGGGAGTCGGGAATCAAACTACTAATTTGACTCCTGACCTTTCTTTTGGCCATAACTTGTGTTTAAAGTGTCCAAATGGGTCATGCAAGTCCATTTTAGACATCTACATTCCAAGACCTTTTCAATGATATAAAAAAATCTTCAATCCATTGAGTTTTGATGCTTGCAATTGCTTTTTGAAAATTTGGGAGTCCATCAGGACTCCAACTCCCAAAGTGGAAGCTCCCTTGGGAGTGTGAAGGTTCATTCCCTCACACTTTCCTACACTCTTGGGAGCATGAGGTGTGACTCCCGGGCTTCCCTCTTGGCCCGCAACCTTGCAAGCCCTTACCATGGTCGTAATCCCAAGGTTAGGGTCACGACAATAATGGAATTGTTTGGTGGTTTGGGGTATTTTGACATGAAAAGGAGTCCTCCATACATCACCTCTCTTTGTTATGTTGTTTGCATTTCTATAATTTTATGGTTGTCTTGCTTGTATAATGTTATCTTGAATGGTCAACAAGTTGTGTTCATCCTTCAAATTCTAATTAGTTTGTGTTTTGGTATGGAGATAGTTGACCCCATCTATACATGTTTTTCAATGAAAGGACAATTTGTAAGAACATGGTGTTCCTGTTTGTAAAAACTATAACAATTTGTTATGGTTTTGGGTTCTTGATCTATGTTTTGACTAGATTTACACCACACCTATTCTTCATGTAGTAATACGTGTTGTTGATTGTGCCTGGTCATGGATTCACTAGTCTCCAACACGTCAACATTGGATGTTGTCCTCATTTTTGTATTGATCATTATCATTGGTGGAATGTTACATTCAACTTTGTTTTCCAATCTTGTTTAATAAATTATTTCAATTGCAAAAGCTTGTTCCTCCACATTTTGAGCCTATAGTATAATTTCAGCATATTGCGATATTACTTGTTTGATTTCATTTTGGTCTAGGTCTTCATCCCATCTTCATGAATTTGATAATATTGGATGAAGTAAATTGATAAGTAGAACCTTTCTATGTGGATATTGTCTCCAATCTTCCTTGTATTTCTTGATCAACATGTGGTATCTTTTTAAATCTATACCATGTCTTTGTGTTGATAGCCTAATCATCTTTTTTTTCTTGTACCCTTCATCGTAGATCTTGTTTGCATTGTTTGCCCATCCTTTTGGTTCAACATTTGGAGGTTTTGCCTTCATCGATAGTTTCATTTAGATATTGGGTCACTTCATCATTCTACCAATAAATGATAATTTCTGAGATTCCATGAGGAAATAACTAATTATTTCAAGGTGAAAGCATGCTAAAGTATATTTTTAAAAAAATCTTCAAAGGTAAAAAAACAAAAATTTGTGACAAATAGATTATAATGTAGGTGATGCATTAAGAAATTGTCCTTTTGAATTATGCGAGGGCATCAAATGTGATATGTTAAAGTTTTTGAAAGTTTCAAAAGTTGTATCAACCTTTTTAAAAGCCTACTTTCAGTCTACTTTGCAAAATTTGCTAGTTTGTCGTGTTGTGAGAAAGTAGAATGAAAGTAGGTCAAAAACATTTATTTGGAAATTTTAGTCATATGTTGCATTTAAAAAGGGTTTGGGGCATGATTTAATGAATCAAACACATGCAATGCACTTTAGTATCATCAAAAAACATGTTTTGGATGCCAAATTTGAGTTTATGGAAAACATTTTTTTTAGGGCTTCGCATTATCATAATCCAAAAATTCAAATTCCAAAAAATGTGTATCAAGGTGCATAATGGCTCAAACATTAGTAACACATCATTTGAGTTGTTTGATTTGCAGAATGTGCAATATGAGCTAGAATAATAAAATTAAGAATGTTCATATGTGGTTTATTTAATATGATAAGTACACCCCAACATTTATGGCATGACTAAAATGCTTAAAATGCAAAGATTCCAAGTCTATTTTTACTTATTAGTAGGGATCACCATTTGGTATACTTTACCATGCTTTCACCCTTCAACTTTACCTTGAAAGATAATGCATCAAACTGGTGCAACAATTACATGCGAGATCATCCCAACTATATCTTTGATTTAAAACAAGCTTTGTGCAGACACTATAAGATTGTGCATAATGATGAACATGTGTATCTATAGTTGAAAAATCTAAAGCAAGAGCTAACAAAAAGAGTAGAGGGGTAATATGAAAGACTATAAAAACTAGCCAATAATTTGTAGACACCTACTATGGACAATTTTTTGACAATAGTATTATGATTTAGACTATAATCATGCCTACACATTGCCATGGCAAGAATGAAGTGACACTCTACAAGAGCACAAAGAACTGGCACTAACATGTGACTTGAACATATTTTTGTACAAGCATAGAATACATTATCTATACCATAAATTATAGGAAAATGGAGTGTAGATATGGGAAACTAGGTAGTTGTAAAGTCGAGCATGTATTGTACAAACTACCATCAGACAAACCATAATGTGGAAATGTGCAGAAGCAAAAAGGAGGAATCTATTGTAGCTACTGCTGAAGCCACTACACAAGTTGGTAAACCTCATTACTAGAAAACCTAGTGCTAATTCCCTTAACATTCCACCCAACATTGAATGGGAAAGACCCAATTCACCCATGTGCATTCAAAGTGGAAATCATGAGTGATTGAGAATGCGTGACAAGGTGTCCAATATGACTCCACCATGCACCACTCCCATCCACTAAAGTCTAGTTTTCATTAAAATTCCACTATGAATCCACTAAAAGTTTAATATGAAATCCACTAATAATCCATTATGCACACATTCAAGTGGAAATGGTCCACCGAACAACCAAGGCTAGTGGTTTGGATGAGCTCCTGCCTAATTTGGGTGGAAGGGCATTGTGGATTAAGACCAAGTTTTCTAGTAGTGGCCTCCAAGACCATTGAATTATCCTTGTGCCTTATGTTTTTGTCATGTATAAGGATGGGAAGGGTTCTCAAGACCAAGATGAATGTGGCAGGACCTATATCATAAAAGATTTGGACGAAAAGCAATGGGAAAAGGGCAAGAAAAGACCTACAAATATACCATTATGTAGGTTAGCAACATGATCTATGACATCAAGATTTTTAAGAAGGGAGTGGTGACACATGTGACTTAAAGATGTGTTTGGTGTTGTTGGTGTGAACAAGGTCCAAATGGAAATTTGGATGAAGGAGTGGCCTAGTGGATGAAGAGCCTCAAGGTTTTGGACTCATGGAAAGTGCCAAAACAAGAGACAATTGAGCATCATGAGGAGTGAAGGGTGTCATCGTTCTACATTTGTTGTGTTTTCTGTTTTTTTTGTGATTTGTTATTTGTAGGAGGTTTCTTTTTCTTTCTTCATGTTGGTGACGGTGTTCGGTGTTGATCTAACGGAAATCTTGCGTTGTGTGAAGTTGGTGATGGAAGGAGTGTGAGCATGGCAGTACATGAGCAAGTTCCTAGCTAATGAAAAACTAAGTTCTTAGATTTGAGTGAAGGACTGGGTTACTTGATTGGGGTTTTGGTCTGTGATTTCACAAAGGTTGATGGTTTTGATGGTGGTGTTTAGACAATGGAGGTTTGTGAGAGAAAAATGCCCTAAACTCCAAGAAGTTCTTTGAGTAGAGGAGTTGTGCCATTTCCCTCTCTTTTGTATGGATTGAAGATTGTTTTATAGAATAGGGAACAATCGAAGAAGATGATGAACATACAAGGGGTCTCTTTTGTATGGACTGAAGATTGTTATATAGAATAGGGAACAATTGAAGAAGATGATGAACAGACAAGGGGTTTCAAGAGCGGTTGGATTGTGGCATTTGTGATTCTTCATGTTCCATAGTTTCTGTTTCATAGCTACTGTTCAGTTCATTATATGACTTGTTGTAACTTGTTATTAGAAATTTCATAGAAGTTTGTTGTTGGCTATCTGGTGGTTGTTTATTTGGCATTGCCCTTATGTTTCGGTGAGAGACCAACCATATCCTTACACACCAACATCACCTTCATACCTGTCTGGTATGTTCAAATCTGTTTCTGCTCGTTCTCTTTGAGCAGATGAGGATTATAATAGGATTCTCTAATAGAATTTTCTATTGTTGGGAACGACCCAAGGACACCAGGGTCTGTGTCCATGGGCCTGTTGCCTTGCAGGGAAGGGTTTGCCATAAATGGCTTGGTCCAGATGGAGAAGAATCAACTCTGACTGCCATGAAGAAGGGGAAAAGTCTCCAAATTCCTACTCTCTTGGTGACCTCACTAATGGAGCCAAACTTTCAATCAGCTGCATGAAGTACAAAGCAAGACATGCATCTAAACTGCATAATCCTCACATTACTGTCTTGTTGCCTGGAATCTTCAATTTCCACACCCTATGCCCTAGTGTTGATCTGGACCATACAGGGATAGGACACCAAAAGTGAAGACATGATGGTGGTGCACGATAGGTTTCAGATTTGGGTCATTCTGCATGTCTTCCTCCATGGAGTATTTTGTTTGTAACACCAAGTCCCTTTAGAGGCAGCCTTTGCTTAGAGCAGGGTCTCCCTGAATGACATTTGCTGTTGTGTTCTCCAGCTCCATGGTTTCTTAATAAAAATGGTAGAAGACTGGAAAAGAAACTTCTTTCAGAACTCCAAATGATAGCTTTTGCTTACACTTGGCTTTCTGGGTATTCCTGCTGGGTCTGGAGGGTGCTGGACTCCAAGTCCCTTCTCATGATTACGAAGCTTTGGAGCCAGCACTGTCCAAACAGCTTGCTCTTGCCCAGGAAAGGATTGCTGTGATCACAAAATTAGGGCAAATCAAAGAGTTTTGAATTCCTCTCAAACTCTCTTCTATTCCATTACACATAGCCAGGCATATCCCTTCATCTCTAACCCTCTCTCTCACATCAAACTTAATCTCCTACAGCTTGAATCCTACTAGCTACAACCCTTGTTTCTGTCTTGAAAGCTTAGGCGATGGGGACAGTGGGCCAATTGACATTCCATGGACACCAATGCTGGAATTCCCAATATTGATTAGTTGCAAAAATTCAAACATGTCACTCTGATAGAAAAAAAAATGTGACCTTGTTACATGGTTTCCAAACAGAAGCAATTTATTATCAGCAAATTCCTATGCTCTAATTTCCCAATCCCAGAATGACATATGGCTCTGATGGTTTGATGCCCCACAGTAAAAGAGAGCAAGGATTCATAATTGAATTTCCGCAGATCAATCAGGCTTATCTATGAAAGGAATGTTGGTAAAATAGTTAGGATTCAGCAGCAATCTATGAGAACATAAGCTTCTGAAACAACAATCTGCCTGGAAGGACTGCAACCTAATGAAACTGTCCTATGCCCAGATGGAGGTATCACCACAGCCCCAAATATTTCCACCAAACACCTCCAACACCAAGCCAGATGATAATATTGACCACACTGCAGATAAATCCATAACCCCACCATTTGGACAGTGGGACGTAATTCGCACCATAGAAGACAGGAGCTGATCCAATTCCATAGTGCGTGAGACCACCCATGAGGTTGGAGAGGAAAGCAAGGACCAATGCTCCAAACAAAGGTGGTGTTCCAAGGGCTGTCGACACTGACAGAAATGCTGTAAACATTGCCCCTATGTGAGCAGCACCACTGGCAAAAAAGTAGTGAGAATAGAAGTATAAAAGTACCAGAATGCCAAAGGAAGCTTGCCATGAGAGCCCCAGCCCACCAACAACCTGCATCCATGACCACACAGTTAATCAACCATTGTTCCTATTTATCTGCACCTTCACCAAAACTGATGGCCTGTTACGGCTGTAAAAAGGATGATCCAACATTTAACAGAATCATGCACAAACTTGCGTTTGCTTGATGTAGACAGAGCCAACATAACACGAATAAGTGTCAAAAGTTATGTTGGAACAGGCAAGCTACAAATTGCATTGCACATGACTTGACCAAATCAAAACTCTCATTCTACTTGAAAATAATCTAAAAAGATGGCAACTACTCTAATATGACACATGATAGTGAGTCTACTGGCATGCTAAACTTGTGTCCATGTACTAGATAGCAAGATATTTCAATCTCTAGCAAGTTAATTCAGCCAAAAGATCAGTTGGACAACAATAAAGACAAGTCTGCTTACCTTGACAACAGTCTGGCTGAACCAGGAAATGAGCCCAAATTTATTGAGATAGCTGGCCATGGCAATGAGGGCAGCAAACCATGTGAGGGTATCCCATGCTACTGCCTCACCCAGACACTCCTTCCATGTCACTACTCCTGTTGTCAGCAGCACTGAAAGGCCCAGAATTGCAGCACTGACTGCATCCACCTTCAGCATTGCTCCAAATATCCACAGTCCCACCTGCAAAAATAACAGAATAACATTGTAATCTGCTTTATATGTGACTCCCAATTATGAGAAACCAGCAGAGACAATCTAAAATTTATGATGACAATCCTAAAAGTGGAAGAGACAGCACTTTCCTGTTGCTGCAGCAGGAAGCATAAAGTGGAGAATGAACCAGTTTGAAGGGGATCCCTGTCAACCTAGTGACATAGTAAGGAAGATGGAAGGGAAGAGTACAAGGGCAGCAAGAGAGACGTGTGTTTTACTTACAGTGACAAGAAGTGTGCCAGCCATGATCTTCTCATTCTTGGACATGGGGCCCATCTTTGCCAGATTCTCCTTCGCTAACTTGGGAGCATCAGGGCTGCTTTTCACAGTAGGAGGATAGATCACATACAGAAGCAAAGGAATAACCAACAGCGATACTAACCCGGGCACTAGTGCTGCCACGGCCCAGTCAGTCCACCCTATTGTTTGACCGATTGCTCCTGCAGCAAGATTGACACTCAGTGGATTGGCCGCCATGGCCGTCAAAAACATGGCTGAAGATATTACAGAAGTCTGAAAACAGGTAAGCATCAACCAGGATCCCAGCCTGTCCTCCGTTCCGTCACCGGCCTTACTTCCACAAGCCAGGCACAGAGCTTTCACCAAAGGCAAGAAGATACCGCCTGCTCGCGCAGAAACGGACGGGATCGCCGGCGCAAGAAGCGCTTCACTGAAAACCAGACTGTAGCCCAGTCCGAGCGAGGTCTTCCCGAACAGCGCCACGAACTGGTATGCCACGCGATTTCCAAGCCCGGTCTTGATGAAGCCCTTGGCAAAGAAGAATGCAAGTGCGATGAGCCACGGTATCGGATCCCCAAACGCGCTGAAAGCTGCAGCGAACGTGAGCGTCTTTGTGAGAACAGCCGCCCCCAATCCCATCAACGCCACGGCTCCGAGGGGCAACGGCTGTGTAATGATGCCCACGATGGTCGCCAGGAAGATGGCCAGCAGCTGCCATGCATTCTTTGCCACACCGGCAGGAGCCGGCACTAACCACAAAATAATGCCCACCGCAAGCGACGCCGCCAAGGGTTTCAACGCCGCTCCCTGCCACGGCTCCGCAGGCTTTGGTGGTGGCACTTGTGGCAAAACAGCAGCGTCCGCCGAACCTGCCCGAACTGGAGGGCACCCCAGATGCGGCAACCCATAGGCTTCTTCTCGTTGCCCTGGCCCTCTGTACCGTAAGCGAGAAATCGAAGAAAAGCTTTCGAGGCTACTTAGGCTGGAAGTCCCGAAACTGTTCTGTTTCCGCAATCCATATGACGGAGATGCCAAGCCTCCAAAGCGCGCACTAATTATCCTCTTCGAACTCGGGGGCATGGACACAGCACATCCCTGCAGCCTGTGCGCGACTCCCGCAGAAGTCATTGTCGCTGCAGCCATCGCACCCACGAAGCCCGGTGCTCAATGCCGCACGCCACAGTCACGCTACTTATGGAGAAGGGGGCGCAAGGAGAGGCAAGGAACAAAACCCCAAATCTGGATTTAACTTTCAACCCTCTCACGCTGGACGGCTTAAGTGAGGGAAGAAGCGCGGCAGACTGCCGCTCGAGAAGCCGATCGGCCCGCGATCGGCCACAAAACCTGGCAGGCAGAAAATCCCGACGTTCAGCTCGGCCGCACCCGGTTCGGCTCGGTCGCACTCGGCTCGGTTCCGGCCTGCCCACGAACTGCGGCGCTCTATTTAGCACTCTGCCCGTATCTCTCACGAGTATCACTGTTCACCTTCATTCTCACCCGTGCTCACCTGCCTGCATTCCATAGCTATTTTCTCACTGCACACAATACAGGCACTGTGTTTCTCAAACTTTTTCTTTGAATCACAATTTCTTCTATCTTTCTCACCATGGAACCGTCTCAAGAGCCAACTTTCCTGTCCCTGATGATGATGGGTTCAAGCTCTTCACTTCCCGTGTTCATTGTGCCTCACACAGCACTTCCAGCTCCACCCAATCCAAGAGAGATTGGAAAAATGATTCTACAGCATTGTTGATGGATTTGTTTGGGGAGAAATTTCTTGCCAATAGCATGAACAGCTTGACACAGCGGCAGTGGCAAGAAATTTTATTGAAGATTGAGGAGGCATTTCCATTGACCCCTCCACGCACTTAGGCTCAAGCTCAATCCAAAGTACACAAAATGTTGAAGAAATTTAATTAGTTGAAACAGGAGCATGGAAAATCCGTCGCAGGTCAATGCAAATGGCCATGGTTTCAGTCATGTCTAATGATTTGGGGCAAGACTGCTAAGGCTTGTGGCACTGCTGGAGGCATGGACAATGGTATTCCAACCGATTCGGTGGGTGGATCTGCGTAGGAGCCTATGAACCTGGAGGATACTGACGAACATGATGCTCCTCCTCCTCCAGGCAGACAGGTTCTTCCATTTGCAGGCAACTCTTCTCAAGTCAAGTCAGTAAGACTCCACCCACGCCGAGGTCAGCAGCTTGCAAGAAGCCGGGGATGGACGGTAAGCGTCCACAAAAATTTGTTTTTAAGGAATTGCGTAGAGGGCAGGGAGAGAAAATTACTTGGAGCAGCTAAAAAGGTGGGCAGACTATGTGTGCATGTGCGCATTCTGTCTGCCTGCCTCCTTTTCTGCCAGCGAATTTCAAGGAGCAGGCAGAAGCCAAGGTTTTCCTAAGAATGTGCGCCACCCAAGAATTGTTCAAGCACGGGCGATTCAGCCCCCTCAGATGTGGACCTCACTTTTATCCATTCCCCGGAGTGGCTCTGAAGTGACTGCAAAATTGGCCAAACACCAATTTATGCATCTTATACGGAATTCCAAAAGGGGCTGAAAGTGGGAGAGCCATCAATATTTTGGCTTGGGTAGAAACTAGAATATTTTATGTCCTGAGACTCCAGGACATGATATATCGGCTTTGGCCTGGGGTAAGAATTAGAGAATTCTATGTCTTGGGACCTCAGACAGTGTAAGGTATGGAAAACAAAAAGAGCCATACTGGGTCCATTTTGTCTTACAACCTCACCATTCCATTTTTCAATTTTGTTGTAAGAGTCTATGGTCATTTTGTCCTGCTGTTTTGGGCCTTAGGCCATCATGTCCAAAACTCCACGCCACCTTGTCCTGACGCCTGGGTAGTCAAAGGTCAGAGTGCCTAGAATTAAAACTTTAATGCTGCCCATGAATGCCTAAGATTCATTCTCTCTTTGCCCAAACAATTTTTTTTGTTTTTTGGAGTTGGGGGGGGAGGAAGAAGCAGGTTGGGGGTTTTGATTACCTAGCAACCTTTCTAGTGCACCCACTTACATAGGCTACCTTCCCTCTCATCTATTTGTCTATCTAAGCTACTTCCCCGCTTATTTAATATACCACCTTACACTCACATAGATTGCCTACCTACATACCTTTTCACTACCTAACGTACCTACCTAAAAAAACAAAACAAAAAATCTTCCTATCTAAATAGGTAGGTACATTAGGTAAATGAATAGGTATGTAGGTAGGCCTTCTATGTGGGTGAGTAAGTTGGTAACTAAGTGAATGGGGAAGTAGCTTTGGTAGGCAAATAGGTCACTGAGTATGTAGCCTACATATGTAAGTAAGTACACTAGGTAGATTGGTAAGTAATAAAAACCACAAAGAAAAAAATCAAAAGAAAAATGTTTGGGTAGCACAAGAATGAATCTTATGCATTCACAGGCAATATTTAGAAACGTCAATTTTGTGCAATTTGACCTTGAACTACCCAAGGACCAGGACAAATTGGCTTAGGGTCTCGAACATGGTGGCATGAAGCCCAGGTCACCATGACCAAATGACCAGGGGCCATCTGGGGCCTAGGACAACGTAGACCCTAGATTGTTTGAGGTTCTGTGACATGAAATATTCTAATTCTTACTCCGACCCTGGAGTCAAGGACATAAAATATTCTAATTTTTACCCAAGCCAAAATTTTGATGCCATCGACCCTCACTTTCATGGCCTTTTTGGAATTCTTTAGTCTCTGATCCTGCCCTTTTTTGACTTAGCAAGCCCCCCTAAAATTTAGAGTACACTTTTGTGTTGTAAACATCGCCCTTGGATCCTGCCCCCCTGAAACAGGGTGACCCCTCCCGGACTTAGTTTTGGACGTTAATTTCGTCCAAAACCTGGGCTGAGATTCTCACCGTCCATTCTACTTGAAAATCAGATGGTTTTGTTGCATGCCATATAAGGTGCAAATAGTAATGTAAGACATGGCACAGGAAAACAATGAAGAAAATCAAGTCACACAATGCAAACTATGCAAAGTGATAAATAGAAGTTCAAATATGTAAAGGAATATGAACATAATGATTCATGTGTTATTTGCACTACAGTAGTTAGACTAGCTAATGAACAGGGAAATTTTGAAAGATGAAGTTGTGCGCTTTAAATTTATTATCGTTACAATATTGAACCACTTAAGTGATTGTAATTTATTACAGTCACACAACAGATTTTGCAATTGAAAATACTAATGCATGCTGATTATGAAAGTGAAGTAATTGAATGACCAATGCACAAAATGAACATTCATCTGATGAAAATTAAATAATTATTTTTCATTCTTCCTTTGTTTAATTTTTTTAAAAATTTGATAAGATTACCATTTGTCATCGTTAAAATGGAAAACATTTAGATGCAAAAGATGATTGAATGTGAATATTTTCTATGAACAAACATTGTGAAATATTATAATTAACAAAAAAATGGTTGCACACATTTTGTTGTCATTGATGTGTGCAACAATTTTGCATTTGTGATCATGATTAAAAAGTTTCATCCAACTAAGTTATCACATTTATAATTTGCTAATTCCACTAAATCTTGCTAGTTTGGTCTAATTGAAATTTTTGCATTTTTATGTAATGAAGTTTGACAAAGTTCTTATAAAGGTTTTATCATTATGTAAAGTTTTATCATGATGTATGTATCACATTTAAATACAAAAAGAAGAAAGTTAAGAGGTTTGGGCATGCGCTATTCTATATTGTATTTATTTTTTTCACTTTGATTACAATTAATTGGACCCACGTATTCAAATTTTAAATAAGATAATTACTTTTTATATGACAATAATTTTACAAAAGCCTCAATCTCTTACTTAATTGAGGTATAAAGTGTTGCCTTCATGAAATATATTTTTCATAAATATAACAATAGTTGTGAATTAGACAAGTTAGATGTTTAATTACAAAACATTGTTACAAATGAAATCAAGATAGTTATGAGTTAACCATAAAAGGACAATTTTTAATTATATAAGCAACATGGACAAGTAAAGTCCACTTGTCATAACACTTGGATTACTAACTTGAATTGTACAAATTCAAGTTTAATGTTTTTCCAAAAGCCTTCTTGTTATGATCTTCAAGTTGTTTTTCTAGCATATTTCATTTTAACAACGTATCAAGTCATTTTGCGGTATTGTGTGCTAATACAAATTGGGGATCATAATCAGGTAATTTGAAAGCAAATAAATGGGTTTATGATGTGTCCAATATGCTTGTGTTGATCTAGAATGACATTGTTGTATTGTTGCATTTGTCCATATATGATCTATTTGTATCATTAACAATGGTGTTTTCTAAAAAAATGAATTTAAAGTTATATTTATTCAAAAGTGCATATAATATTGATGATTGAGTTGTTTTTGTTAAGAAATATATATTGAAGTTTTCAATTATTATAATCAAACAATGGGAAGGTATTTTTGTATAATGTTTTTAATATAAATTTGAAAATGTGACACTTGCATTTTTGGTGGTTTATGTATTATAGTTATATATAATGTTTCTTGTGTGTTATCATTAAACAGTGTGGTGATCAATTCAACACTAGAATTTGTGATTGTTGTGTTTTCTATCAATGACACAATGTCATCATAAAGTACCATAGTGCCATGTGTATCATAACATGATAATACATGGAACTTTTGTGATAAAACATTGTAAATTTCTAAGTTCAAATGAATATTTTGAATTCTTATTTCATTCAAAGAAAGAAAATGAAATGCTAATAGATTTGGATGTATAAGAATATCTTCAAAATTTATTATTAGAGAATGAGTATTAAGAGATTGTACAATTTAAAATTTCTAAATGGTAGGACTTTAAATAACCAATAACAAGTTTGTATTGTGCATTTGTTCTTAATCAAAACATTTCTTCTTGAACAAGATGATTTACTTTTTAAAAATTGTTCAATAATGAAAAAAGTAAATACAAATGTTCTTTTGAATGAACCCTTGATAATGCATTATATGTTAAACCATGTTTTGTCACATTATTTGGATCAAATGTCAAATGATCAAAAGTTAAGCCTTGTGAATGATGTATAGTGCATGTTATAATTAATTAAATTGGGAATTGGATTCTCCTGAAAATGTGAAAAGGATTACTTCCTATCTATATTTTGACAATTTTACATTCATTTGGCATCCATTTTTTGTCTAGCTTCAAGAATTTTCATAGATTTGTAAATTTTTAATTCATGTATTATGTCCAATTTGAGGATTAAAAAAATGTATCCATATTATCAATTTTGAAGTGTTTTTTGTAAAATCTTCAAAAATCCCATTAGCACAATTCATAAAACCATCTAATGTTTCATAATTCCCTACACATAATTCCATTGACATTTTTTCTTAATTACAAACTTTTTAATGTAAACCAACCATTTGAAATGGTAAATTTGATAAATTAAAATGAAAAAGGCATGTTTCACCATGAGCATCACGTGCTAAGAATGCGAATATTTCACCTAATGTGATTTGAAATACATTTTTGTTATGCATAATTGACATTTTTGTAAAGTAACCATGGTAAAGTGTTGTCCATAAGTGGGGTTCTTGAAGAAGTATCATTTGTAAGTTTTATGTCTTCAATTATTTTTTGAAGTTGTTATTAACTTATTTCATACTTTAATGAAATGTATATCATCTTATCACATCACTTCTTGTAATTCATAACATTGTACATATTCTAACCAATAATTGTAATTATTGAAAGTGTTGGTTATCAATTTGAAAATTCATGGATTTCAAACAAGGGATGTTTGATAAAAATCATTGGTCTTTATTACATCTAATCCATATGTAAATCCATTATGGACTTGTTTTATGACATGTAATATACAATTAATGAAAGTTAACATTCAATTGTTAACGAAAGATACTTCATCTATAACAAGCAAACAAAGTTGATCATATGTTTTTATAAATGTGTCACATCTTTCATCATTTAATGCATTAAGTTATGATTGATTTTTATTTAATGGAATTGCAATTGTAAAATGTATTGTTGTGCCATTAATGTTAAATGTTACTTTCCATGTGTATGTTAATTTCATGACTTTTGGTTTTAAAGGATCAGCATTTGGGTGAAAGCACATTACAATGACCCCCTTCATGTAATCACATTGCATTGTTTTTCTAGTGGTCATTTTTGAACCTAAACCGTGTCAAAACTACAAAATATTTTCATAATTTTTTTGCATATTATGGTAAAGCATAACCCAAAAAAATCATTTTTTCTTTGTATTATGGTGGCTTGGAGTATATTTGCATGAAAAAATGCATGTCACAACATACTAAAAAATACAAATATATTCCAAAAATGATTGAAATGATTTTTAGCTTTCATGAAATTTATAATAGTTATTTCACATGTCATTTCACATGATTTAAACCAATTTTTTGAACCATTTGAAAAGTTTGATAATTTTCTTGTCATAAATGGGTTTTTTTATGAGTTTGATCATAAGTATGTGGTAAATTGACATTTTTATAAATAATCACTTGCAAATGGAATTTGAAAAATGTTTTGAGGTGGGCTTATTTTTATATTTTTTAAATATATTTATTATTATTAATGGAATTAAATATTAGGACAATAAAAATGACAAAAGGAATTTTGTTACATTGTGTATAGAGAAATATACCCATGGTTCCTTTCATTTACATTATTAGATTTATTCTATTTTTTCAAATAATATTAGATAGCATTAGTTTTATGAAAATCAAAATTTATAAACCAAAACACCAAAATTTTAATTCAAAATTAAATGGACTACATTTTGTGGAATTATACAAATATACCTTTAGTAAAGGATGGAAAAGTGTCCCAAAGGGGGGTCACAATATTGTGCTTTCACCCTTTTTAATTTGCTTAATATAATATCTTAACATGTTTTGTATACACACATGAGGGTGAAAGTTTTCCCTATCCCTACCCCACCTATTAAAAAATAAGGAATGGTTTTATAAGGTTTTTTGGTTTTTTAGTATTAAAAATCACCAACAATAGCTCCTTTTTCATTAGTTAATTGTTTCATATGTGAGGAAAACTCTTTGTATGTCATGAATTTGTCTCTTCATTGAAAAACCTAATGTGTTAACATTTTAATTTTTTGCTTGTGCAAAATTTTCATATGATACATCATATGGTTCAATTTTTTTCATATTAATGAATACTATATTTTTTATGTGGATTATTTACATTATCAATTATTTCATTTGAAAATAAAATTTCCCATTCATTTGTTTAATGAATTTTTGTGTATTCCTTAATGTGATTCTAAGTTATCCCATTCAATATCAAATATTGGATGGGTTTAAATTATATACATTTTTTTCATTTTTTAATCATCTTTTTGTTCAATATAATCATCTTTCCATGACGCATAATTATTTTTCAAATTGAGTTCTGATTTTTGAAAGGATTTAAATAAAATCAACAATTTTGTATAATATTTTTTTGAATTTTTATATCAATTGAATGAAACCCAACAAATTATTTTACTTTTAATGCATCTTTTATTTATGTTTGTATCATATTTTAAGTACACATTTTTCTAAACAAAAAAAATTTAATCCCTCATTTTGATTGTTAACAACCAAAAACTCATCTTGTAAAAACTTAGGTTTTTTACTACTGATTTTTGACTATTGAATCCCATTACCAATTCCTAATTATTGATTTCCCACTATTGATTTTTAATACCGAATTAGTTTAAATGTTTATATTTAGAAACAAAATTTTAGAAGATTAATTTAACACTAGTTAGGTTTTACCTTGATTGATTAGGAAATATTTCTGAGATTTTTTTGGAGTTCCACTGTTTTTTGGAAAGGAATTCGAGGAGGAATAAGATGCTTGTTGGAACCTTTTTTTTGTGAATGGACGGAGATTTTGTCTTTGAATCAAGTTTTTCTTTGTGGAATATTGCCTTTGTGTGTCTTTTGGATTAACATCATTGTTTTCCTTCAGATGTTGAAGTTCTTGCTTCATACATTAGTATTTTGAGATGATTAAAAACTAGTATCCAAGTTGTAGCAATAGATGTTACTAATTGCTTAAGACTCTTTTTAAACCCAAACCCTTAAGTTATTTACTTGGGGGCTTTAACATCAATTCATATATTTATTGATTAACGATATACAATGGATTTCTATAAATTTCGGAAATAAGCCTTGTAATATATTTTATGATGATAATGCAAATGATCTATCTTGTTGTTGACATGTGTTTATAAATTGAATTGATTTTGTTGAATGGTATAATGGTATGGATAATGTAATGTGTAAAACTTGTTGTATAAACATTCGTTGTGCATTTCAAATGTATTTTGTAACTTTTTAATGCATTTGTTTGTTCATGTTTACACTTGTTTAATATGATTTTCATTTCTTCAATTATAAATTTATCTATTTTTGTTAAATAAAAAGTACAATATAATGTTGCTGCATATGGATCTAAAATATATTGTGTGTCTATATTTGCTTTCCACAAGGGTCCTATATGTACATACCAAATACATTTATATGTATATCATTGGTTTTCATTTAAAAAATAAGACTAGTTTTTGTATCGTGTACCATAATTTAAATCTAATAAAATTTGTACAAAATAAATATCTTCATTTAATCCCATGTCAACAAGTTTTTTATAAATTTGAATACTAATTTCACCATGGTTTGGCATACAATCATGTTCATCTAAAAGCAATAACATTTTTGTATGTTTCATTGGTGGTTTTGGATATTAAAATTGACAAATTGGTTGAATTTGTTTTTCCATGTGTTCTTTTATGTTGATGTATTTGCAAACTACAAATTTTGTTTGAAAGCATTGTTAGATATTTATCCACATAATATTCAATTTCTTAAATTTTTGAAACACCAAATCTAGAAGCATTTTCTAACCACAATGATCCATGATCATGAAACAAACATTATAATTGAAATTTAGTGATGAAAAAATAATCTTTCACCTTACCAAATATAATATTAGTATTTTGAATAAGTTTATGAAAACTATTTATTCTATGTTCATAATAACGTGCACAAGTGACATGATATAAAAATAATCTTAAAGTTTAATTGATTATTTTGTAACATGTTCATGTAAAACCATGTTCAATTGTTTGCTACAATAATTTTTTGACAAGAATTACATATAAATATGGGATTTTCCATTTTTCCATTTTTAAAATCATTACACAAATTGTTAAAATATAATTTAGAAATAAGACAAATTTGGAATGCAAAACATGATGTTTTATAATAATAACATGCATGTTTAACAATATCTTTTATATCTTTTTCATACTTAATAATATTTTTGTCATCATTTTTTTAGTCAAGGTTTTTCTTTCTTTTAGTTGTTGAAACTAGAAGTTATTGCATTGATTGGACAAACTTATCAACATGTTCTTCATTTCTTCCCAGCATTTTGAATGGTTTTAAAACATTTTTGTTAAGAAATACAAAACCCAACTTTTTTTTTTTTTTATGGTTTCTAATTTGATGGAATTTTTTTTGTCATTCTTTTCATCATCTTAGATGAACCTAAAATTTCTTTGTTGAAAACAATACAACTTGAATAAATTATGTTTTGAAAAACATTGTTTATATCATTAATCAACATAATTCTTTTATCAACCTTATTTTTTTTAGTTTCAAGATATTTTAAATGTCATTTAACTTGTGTTGATGTGATATTTAGATTTGGATACCTATGAATGATGTTAACACATTTTCTTGTGGCATCCAACTAGTTTGATTGTCAAATGCAACCATGTATTTACAAAAATAACAATAATGGCTAATGTCTTTATCAGCCAAGGAGGGCAGATGGCATTTTGACAAACCGATTCAAAATAGGATGTTCTAATCATGATCATTAGCTTCCCCATAATCTGTATGCAAAAATAATTTAAGTAAATAATTTCACACCAACAAATACCTTATTGAAATCAACAAAAGTCATAAATGCATACTTTAACAATTGTTTTGAAGTATTGGTTTCCTATTTTTGTTGCATGCATTACATATGAATGGTTCAATTGTTCTTGCATCATCAATCAAAAGAGGCACAAAAATGATAAATATAGATGAAAATTTTGTGAGTAATTGTTATTCACCATAAACAACATTGCCAAGATTTTTTATGAGAAATATGGCAAGTTGCCATGTACTGCAAATATGCCATAAGTTGAACATAATGAACATAGAACTTAGGGGAAAACGACAAAGCTCGGGTGTCATCCACCTCTAACCCATTTAACATGACAAAGTACAAATGATTATGTTGACCTCCCATAGATCCAAGTAGCAACAACTCAAATGTCCTTAAATCTCATAGATTTTTTCTATGAATGAACTCTTAGACATGCAATATGTGTTGGAACAAATTGTATGAATGAAGGATAAACATCAATGTTATCTATGATAGTGTACGCACCAACTTTGATTACAAAACCCCAATCCCCTTTCTCAAACTTGTTTCGAAAAGTTCCTTCAAAATTAATGATGAACAAAAAGCACCCAACATTAAGATGAGGGGAAAAGGTTGTGACAAAGTATCACCCAACAATTAGTGACAAAGTCAAAAAACCAACCTCATATGTTAGATCATAATGTATATATGCCCATTACTTGCCACATCATATGATCTAAATCTACTTACAATGTATTCCTCAAAACAACCCCCCAACATTCTCTACTAAATATCTAACACTCCCCAAATAGTCATAGGAACTGACCTTTTCTTGCTTGAATTCACTTCCATGGTTGGCATGAAGATGCAATCAATAAGTCCTTCAAAAGAAAAGTTAAAACAAAGGTTCCTAAACTAGTGACACAATCAATGTTTTTTTTTTTGGGCAAATTTTCGCAACTTGGCGACAAAAAAAAAGGTTGGCGAATCCAACAAAGGGATTTTTGAAACTTAAAAAAAAAATCGCCATATCTTGACAAAAAACCTTAAAAGTTGCCAGATTTAAATACTGTTTTCGTGTAGGTCATTAGAACTAGGCAAGATTCCAAAAAGGATCTACTAGTCCACCAGAACATTTGTTATTTGTTGTTAATTAATGTTCAAGATCTTAGCTAGTGCACCTACTTGAGGAATTTTTTAAAAAAACACTAGGCACAACCCATCCAAGCCTTGCAAAAGACAACAATATGAAGATACAATGTTTAAATTGAAAGTCTTTTTAGCAAAAAAACCTAAATGCACAAAATTGTTCAATACACACAAATGCACAAGACAACACTAGACATCAAATTACATAGAAAGTCAAATCGTAGGTGTTTACTATAGAATCATAAATCTAGGCTTGCACTAACATAACAATGAATAAATGCATGTGCAATAAATTATGTTTAATTGTCATAATTTAGGGTTAATGTACATCTAAATTTAGGTTTAACCTTAAATTAAATTTGTATTAAAGCTATTTCTTACATTTGAAATAAGGTTCAAATTTATATTAAAGTTGTACTAAACTAGCATTTCCCTTTTAATTAGGATTCAAGTATTTATAATGCATATAGTTATATAATTGACACACTTCAAAGGGAAGGAAAACAATATAGGATAAAAAATGTAATTACAACCTAGTTGCAAATAGTTTACAACTGAATTGCAATTAAATTTTTTAACCCATACAATTTGCTTCCCCTTTCAATTGTGTTAACTGCATAGGTAAATAACTCACTAATCAATTAGCTAATTCACTAATTAACTAATAATTAACAAACTTCTTATTTACCTACAACCAATTTACTTACTATGTACCTATTACCTAATTACAACCTATTTATTACCTATCCACTTATTAAATATAATAGGTAGTAATGGCATCAAATGAGATTTATTAATTGTTAATAATAAATAATTAATCAAGAGTAAACATTAATCAATAATCAATATCAATTAATTACTATTAATGATCAAGTATTAAATATTATTTATCTAATGATTAACTAATTGATCAATGATTAATTATAAATATTGAATTAAACTAAGTTGATAATAAGTTTCAACTATTTATTAGTTTATTAATGTTAAATGAATAATTAGTTAATATTTATAATTATTAATGATCAAATATGTAACAACATTTGTTTTATGCTAATTGTCACAACCTCTAACATCACGTTTATAATTAAGTGTGGAGTGCAAAGGCATGTGAATGAAATTGTTCACAAGTGGGGTAGAGTGTAAAAGATTGAGCCCAATGATTCCCAAATGCACTTTTACTTTGTGACTTAAATGTACTCATGCGAAAGTTCCAAATATTCAAAGCCTTAGTTGAAAAACCAAACAAACACCAAATTGGGCCAATTGGATACCATAGGAAGGTCCCGAAGTGTAGATGCTTAAAATGTTCTCACATTGTTCATTTAGACCTGAAATGCATGAATTATGATCAAAAGAAGGGTCAGGAGTCAAATTGAGAATTTGGCTCTCAACCACAAATCCCTTTAGAACAAGGTCAAATGATCTCCGATTAAGGCGTGTAATACATCGTTGAAAAGATCTTTTTGAAGGCTATAAGATACTGCCTTTACATGTTCAAAACAATTCTTATTTGAGCAAGATATGAATGTCCAAAATTTCAAGACAACAAAAGTCCCAATTTTGGGACCCATTTAGAGTCTTGGGAAAAAATGTCATTTGAATGTAACCTTCACGAAAAGTCACAAAGTATATTATAGGGAGAGGAGTGGTGTTTCCTCCCAAAAGTTGTGGGTCATGTAAAGCTTGTGCTTGAGGTTATTCTTATTAAGTTAACCACACCATTTGTGTTCAATTTGCACTAATCGCCCTTTTTTTTTGATTGTGCAAGTTGATTTCATTTTGAACTCTTATTTGTGAGTTCGTTTTAATCCCATCCCAAAGCTCCATCACACCTTTCTATTCCAAAAGTGCTATAAATTAAGGAGTGAACATTGATTTTTTTTCTTCTAATGTTTCACTTTGGAACCCACTTTTGGATCTCTTAAAGAGTTTGGGAACATGTCACTTGGTATCAAAGCTTTAATAGAACTTATCCACTAAATGTGTAATTCAATGGCACCTAAGAAAAATCATAAGCCAATTGAAGAGGCTATGGTGGAAAAACCCACCTAAAACCCAGATGTTTTGGGACACATTACTAACATTAGGTGGAAAAATTTATGATGAAATCAATATTTTTATCATCTTTATTATTTCATTGACCCATTATCAATTTTCAACACACCCAAAGCCTAAATGATGCTACTAAGATAATTTTTAATAAGTTATAAACAAGTTGTGAACTAAGATAAACAATGTTTCTTCAATTCATCGAACTCCAACAAAATATTACTAAAAATCTCTTGCAAGTTTCATTGAAGTTGAAAACTTTGGTTATTTTGATATCACTATGTTACATTAAATTTGAAGAACATATGTGCTTGAAATGTGATGCAACATGCAAAATCAAAAAAATCTTAGTTTGGATTTTTATTTTTATTTTGTTAATTTGATATGCTTTGATGTTCACATTTGTATTAAAGGTCAAAAGTTTGTAACTTGCCATGTGAAATACATTTAATAAAACTGTGTGCACATTGAAATGCTTAATGGCAACTAACTCGTTACAAAAGAAGTAGGTAAACTCATAAAAGTACCCAACTGAAACTTCAACTTTTTATTAGTGATAGAGTGAAATGAAAAGTAACCCATGAGGCCTTGGAGTGGAGGCTTCTTATCCGTGTTGGAGTGCCATTTCACCCCTAAGCAGAAGGTATTCATTGATTTTCCAACATCAGTAGATTCAGACTTCCACTTAGTTCCAGCGAAGCTTCATCCTGGCCACGATAGATTCACATAGGATCCTTCCCGATGCTCTTCTCTCCTCATTTTCTAAGAGGGACATTGACGAGTATAAGGTGCCCTCCAAAGACACTAGCGAATTTCTCTGGATGCTTTTCACCCTGTAGCAAACCTGCCAAACTTTATTTCACAACCGACAAATACATAGGTATATTGCGTACTCGGCACCATGTTTATCTCCAGGATGCATAGGTATAGTGCGTGTATTGGACTGGACGCCGCGTTTTTTCCCAATCCACTGCGCAATATACGGCACATTCGAGTACGAAAGAGATAAACATACCAGCGCTGGCGACGCTTACTTCTCCTAACTCTCGTTGAGGTCCTCAACTTTGTGCTGCTGCATACTGAAATGGTCGAGAGTGGTCACGGGAGATACGGACGGAATGTGGTTTGGTTGTCTGGAGGTAATCTGACTAAAGAAAAAGAACGTTAGAGAAGACATTTAGCAGTGGTTGGTGAAGTGGTAAGTAGCTCTCTGGGAGGAGGAGGATGAGGAGGAGGAGCATATCCTTTGGGAGTAAGAAAGAAAGTATGGGATTTAAGGGACTGTAATTACCTGCTTTTGTTGGTGTTGTCGTGGTCGTCTTGTATTGGAATTTTCGGGAGGGGTAATGGCACAGTTTTGTGTCAACGTTGTTAATTGCTGTTCCTTGCGTAAAAGCAATGAGTCTTGGTTAGAGGTGAAGGCGTGTCCAGGCCGAGGGGATTTTGCAGGTAGTAATAGACGAAGACGAAGTAGAAGCTGTAAACCAGGCGAAGGTGATTGGAGAGATGCCCCATTGGGCTTCCAAAGAATAGATTTTGGAGGTTCTCTCATGAATGGTGCTAGAAAAGATCTGAGTCGGGCAAATGGCATGTCTGGTAGCAAAGGCCGTGCAAATTCTTATGAAATATGCATAATAGTAGACTGTCAAGCTCGAGATCCACAATTGATAGAAAATATTTTCGAACATTCTCACGTAGGAATTTCGCAAAGAGAAGGTGAGGGTTCAATACTTAGGATAGACCAGAGAGAAGATAGAAGAATTGAACATGAGGAGGGGAACGTGCCCAAGAGTCTGAGAGGCCGCTATTTAGACGATTTTCATGTTGGCCGAAGAATGCTTCTTGCAGCATTTTGCACCTCCATGGCATTCTGTTCTTGCAACACTCCGGGTGTGGCACAAGTTGAACCAAAGACCACCACATCTATGGCAGAAAATGGAACTAATAGGTCTGAAGCCGCAGTCGGTGAGAAGGGGAAAGGATCAAATGTGGAATTGGACAATCGGAAAAATATAAGAGCGTCAAGGGTGTATGACGCGACAGTGTTGGGGGAGCCGGTGCCTGTGGGAGGTGAGAAGGGCCGTGTGTGGCGGAAGCTTCTCGCAGCACGCGTTGTTTATCTGGGAGAAGCAGAGCGTGTTCCAGATCCTGATGACAAGGTGCAATCTTGTCTTCACTTCCAACATCTTATCTTTAATAACGTGCCTGTTAGGACACAAAAATTCCAAAACGCATTACGGAGGATAACTAGATTGCGGTTCTTGGAAGAAATTTTCGATGTGAGACAAAGAAAGGACCAGCTTCTTTGCTTGCTTTTTGAGATATAAATGGGATGCGGAAGGGAATGTCAGGTACTTGAACTGGAAATAGTACGCACCCTGCGCAACAAATGCTTTGAACAGCAAAGGCCAGTATCACTAGCACTCGACGCCTTCCCAGTCTCCCTGCAACATCAACTCGACAAATACATGAGTAAAAAGTGGAACACTGATCTTTGGCTTTAGCTCTTCAAATTTGTGCCCAATAAATGGCCATATGTTGAAACTCGTTTTTTTCTTGCCAATCCTGGTTCCGGCTCCCCCAAAATACATAGGTTTGCAATGCCATTTGTCCAAGTGAAGACGCAGGGTTCTCATTTCAAGAGTCTTAATGTAATGTGATTCATATGCTCTGGAGCTTGCTCACATTGAGTTATGATTTATGGAGTAAACCTGCAGAATCCGTGCACAAGAACAGCATAATTTGACCACATTTTCATCCTTGGCATGCATGAAACCAAATAGAATCTCTTGATTTTGTAAACATCTTGAGTACACTAATCCTACTTCGCAAAATATTGCCAGTCTGAGTACATTGATGCTCATCAATGTATATAGTATAGCATCAGATTCTAGGGGATTCAACTATGGACTACAGCCAGGTTCATCCATCGTATGTCCTTTGAGATGATCTAATTTCCAATCTATCTTTGCTCTTGTTGGGTCACCACTCATGTTGGTTATGACCTGTTTGTCTGACAGATTGAGTGATGATGAACTGAGGGCTACTGTAGAATTTTGGCCTGATAGTCAGTGGCAAGCATATTTACCACTTTTGCATTACTGTCGTGTGAGTGGTGTACGACTCATGGCCTGTGGGGTACCACCTGAGGTATGTCTGTGACAAAACTCCTCAATGCATCTTCTGTTTCCTGCTCAATCCATGTTGCTCAATGCCATGCTTCCCTGCCAACAAAAAGTTTGTTCAGTAATAGTTGTTCTATGTCAGTGAGTTGCACCCAGTTTGTGTTTCATATTCCAGCATTCTATCAACTCTGTAATCATCTCTCAAGCACAGATTTCTCTCTTTGAATGGAGCAAGACTTGGGTGTAATACATGCAGGTCATCACTACAATATGGCCACACTAAAATGTTTGCATAATTGGTGTAACATAGTGATATCAATTGTTGAAGACAAGAAAGTGCCTTCAGAAGATGCAGTTGATTCACACCTATGCAGAGGAGAGTGGAGCTTAAAGAACTCCAGCATACGTGTGGTGTTTGCAGTGTAGGCAGTGAAGGGCTAATTTTTTGTGAGCTTTTAGCGACAATCAGTAAATCTTGCCACTTGCCTAGATATTGAATGTGGTTATAGGTGATGAAGCTTTTTGACATCAAAACCTTTATCTAGGTTTTGCGCACTATTCAAGCTGAAGGAATACAACACTTGAAGAATGCAGATAGGCAGAAATATGTGCCACCAATTGGGGGGGGTTTTGGAGCAACTTTAATTCCAATGGTGCAGCAATTACCCCTGGCTGATATCTTGCCAAGATCTTCAGTGCCATATGGGCAAGGACCCTATCAACTTGCAGAAGCTCGTGTAGTGTCTGAACACACAATGGCACAGGTGAAATCAGGACAACTCATCTTCTTCCCATTGCTTGACTTCACATGGCAAATGTCAATATTGAGGTCTCATCACTATCATTGAATAAGTCTTTCATATGGATGGAGATACTCATCGATGTGCACTCAGAGAACCTGATGACTAGAATCTGGTCAATTACTCCGGGTGGACTTAGAAGTTTGACAGCAACCAGCAAAAGTGAGATTTGGGGTTGAACTAGTCATGGCTGGGTACACCAGCAATGAATAGGTGAAATTGGAAATCTTGCAAATCTGAAGTTTTAGAGTAATGTTGCAGTTGCTCAAGGTTGAGGATTTGCACAGGTTCCTGAAAATTGAATATGTGATTTGCGGTGTTTGGTTTTTTGTTCAGGTGGTGACACAAGGAATGGTAGACGGTGGATCAGTTGGGCTACTAATTGTAGTGACTGGGGCTTCTCATTTGCTATTTGGGTCAAGAGGTGTTGGACTGCCTGCTAGAATCTCCAAAAAGTTGCAAAAGAAGACCCAGATTGTAGTTCTGCTGAACCCAGAGCGGCAGAGAATCAGAATGGAGGGTAATGTGCCAGAGGTAAAACAATGCTATGATGTGTCAATCTCCTGTTTATTCATGAAAATCTTGGAAGGATTTGTAGGAAAAGAAAGTCATAACCTTATGATGCAGCTACTGAACAACTTAGGCAGTACAACTTAGCATTTCTTGACAAAGATTTTATTGTCTGTGTTGTAATAAGAGGTCTGAACACCACCCTGCAGGCAGACTTTTTGTGGTACTCTGCAGAAAAACCATGCAAGCGAAACTGCTTTGATCGAGCTGAAGTGGCCCGCATCATGGATGCTGCTGGGAGTACTCGTGATGCATTGCCTCAGGTTTGTAGTTTTTTAACTTTGTCAGAACATGATATAGCAACCTACAACATTTCCCTTTCACCTAGTTTTAGTGTATGTCAGAAATGAAGAATCTGTTTTTTGGGTTTAGAACAGTGGCTTAGCTGGACATCTGCCTCATGTCAGCTTAAGCTATGGAATTCTATATTTCCAATCTTCCTGAAGAAGTTTGTGTCTGACAAGCAGGATATGCAGGCAGGTCTTGAGAGGGGCTTGATATCACCAAAGGTTCTTCAAACCTTTTTTGAGCTTGACAAGCACCCATATATTGCAGAACTTTCTCACCATTTTCAGGTTGCTATCGAAGCACTCTTTCTAGGATTCAAGATGAAAGGTTATTTGGGCTGCAAAAGAACTGTGCATCTTCATTTGGCTGCAAAATATTTGAGACAAAATGTGCAAGACACTATCAACAAGCTTGCAATTTTTTTGTCGCAGGGGTTGAGGGAGAGATGGCTTGCAGATCCACGGTTCTTGCAACGACTGGGAATTGAGGAAACCATTTCAATTACTACAACTCTAATAGCCCAATATGAGCGGCGGGGAACCCGATTTTGGTCTGAAATTGAATATGTCATTACAGATACAGTTCGAGCAGTAGGTGTTGACTTCTTCACTGTGTGGCTGCCAGCACCCACTCTATCATTCCGTTCCTTAGACTCTCAGGTGACCTGCAATTTATGGTTCAATGGTTAAATTAGTTGTAACTTTCCCTCTTTTGGCATCAACTAAGTTCAGGGCAAACTAGCAATTGATACTATTGAGTTTTAGGAGTTCAATTTATATGCAAATCTGGATGTAGTGTACTTAGGAAAGTGTTACTCTAACCATATATGTTGCCATCTAGTCAATTGATCAACCCAGTTTGTGCTTGGTTACTTGGTCAGTCAATGATTAGGCTTCAAAGTGATGCTTTCAGACTGGTCACTCCTTAAGTAATCGTGACCTTTGGACCTTGTCTTGTTGTGAGATTGTATTGTTTTCTGAGTATTGTCAACTGCAATTCTTTTTTGTTTTGTCAGGCTACCGGAATTGGTGCCCTGGATGGCTTAAGGGGCTTCCTAGAATTACTCCCTGACAATGCCTTCCAAAGAGCTCGGCCCGGAGAAAATTTTGACCTATTTACTAGAGTTTGGGCAGTTGTAGTGGGAGGTATGAAGCTTTTTGGCGTTGGTATAGTGTCAAGCATTGCCACCCTTTCTGTCTCAAATGGAGTGTGGGCTATTCGGAAAGTTCTTAAACCGGATATCATCCAGAAGCCCACCACCATACGGTCGCCAGTTATGAAGACTGCTTTTGTTTATGCATCTTTCCTTGGGATATCTTCAAATTTACGTTACCAGGTGCGATTTAAGATGGTTTGCTGGGAATAGAAGCTATTGTTTGGGAGAGCTAAACTGTTGTTGTTGTCTCACATCATTTGATCAGGTCCCAATCAGCAACCTTTTCATCTCATACCCTATTTTCTGAAATGGAAGGGCCTTTGTCAATATTTAATCCTACACACTGAGCTGATAAATTAGGGGGTTCAACTGCAGGCTATAGCTGGAATTGTTGAGCATTGGATAGCAGACTATTTATTAGCTTCTGAACCCCTTGTGGGCAGTCTATTATCATTTGTGGCACGGATTGGGAATTCCTATTGGGGTGCCCAGGTAACCTCATTGCTAAATCCTTTTCTACTTTCCCCATTGTTTAAGTTTCTTATTCATAGTTTGAGCTTCAAATTGAACCAAAAATGGATTTATGAGATCGTGGATGAATGCAGCAATGGGTGGATATAGCCAGAGCAACAGGTATACAGGCACAGGAAGGAGAGTCACCCTCTCTGCCCATGTCCAATGCTGAAGACCAAGAACCTCAGGAAGACAGCATCCAGATTGAGATTGAGATTAATCCCCAAGAGCCATTGTCCTCCCCTTCTATTGACAACATGAAAACATTAAAAGCTATTCATGAGAACAGTCAGGGCTTGGAAAAAACAAGTGTGCATATGTAGTGAAAATTCATTGAAATGGGATTTTCAGCACAAGGTGCCTTCAGCAAGTCAAAAGTTTCTGTTTTCTTGAGTCGCTTTGTAACATCTTTGAGAAGCAATGCAATGAGGATATCATTCCAAGAGCTTGAGGCAGGAATAATAGATGTTTGTCATTGGAAAGCAAGCAGGTTTCAGTGCTGATCTTCTGTAACTTTGGTAGGCAAGTGATTGTTGCAACCCTTCTGCAAGGATTAAGATACTATTCACTCCCTGTTGGGAGCTGATGAAGACAGCTAGGTCAGATGATGCTATTCTTGATGAAGGTGCTGGCCTGTTAATTTGTGAATGACACTATCTAGTTTATGTTGTTTTGGTTTGGCCAGAACTGACATAACAGTTAACTTCAAAGTCATGTTTTGCTGTTTGCTCTGCATTCTCACAGATGTATCATCTGTGGTTTGGCAATCATTGGCTGGGTGCATCTGCTGCCAGGAATAAACCACAGAACTAAAGTCTCAACATTAAAAAAATTGAGGCATCAGGTCTTGGGGCTCAATTCTCAATCCTGGTATACTTACATGCAAAGTATGCCAACACCAACAGAGGTGGCAAGATAAAGGGCTATCATAACTGATCAGAAGCAGGGCGTTTGCATTGCCAGCACTGTAGCCACTGTTAGGTATGTGGTATCTCTCTGATATGCAAGAATTTGCAACAACTGCAAGCTTATCATGCTCTTGTATTCTAGTCTCAAAGAACAACTCTTTTCACTTAGTGAGTTTTCAATCTTGCAGGACACAGGGACTTTGCAAGCCAGCAAGTGTACTGGCCATTAAGCAATACCTGGAAACTTGGTGACATCCACATAGTTCATTGAAGCCAGTTCAGGATGTCAATTGCTAGAATGGCAGTGTAGTTCATGCCAATAACAAGGGCATGCATTCAAAATTTTCACTCCCAGCTATAATTGTAATACAACCAGAACCAGCATGGTGCAGGATAACAGTAAATGCAAATAAGAGAAATAAGCAGGAACACAATCAAATGACCTCTAAATGGTCCTACTGCAAAAGTATCAAATGACCAGGTCTAAAGCGAACCTAAAAGCTAATTGGTCTCAAAAAAATTGGAGATAATCCTTAAAACTAGTGACTATAATATGGTATTGTTGGGATAATTTTATCTCATTAATCACTTCGAAAAATTTCAGTACCTTGTCCTCAAGATGGACACTAGAAATGTGGAAACTGGTGTGAATTCCCAAGCCAAGGTGGTGGCTTATCAGTGCAGGCAAAACTGCATTCATGTCCCTACATACAACAAACTCCATTGATGCCTCCATCACTGCACCAATTTGTCCAAATACAAAAAAGAAGAAAAATATCTCAGCCAGACTGAAATAAATAAACAGTGAATCATGAAATTCTGGGATTTCAATCCAGAAATTTCAAACAACAATCACATAGAACCCCATATGTATTTTGTGGACACATTAAAAATGACCAAAAAATGAAAGAGAGCATTCCATTTCTATGAAGAATCAGAATGACCTAACTATGTTCGACTATGGCCCAAGAAGGGTTCCAACTCTTGCTGTTTCTTCAAGCTGGTAATATCTAGCATTCTGGAAAATAGCGCCAACATTTTGACCCAGTATCGTCTTGCAAGTGTGTCCACAAGGCTGCTTCCCACAGAGACATCCGACTCGCAGACAATTTGAACAATCTGCTCATTAGCAACACCTGACCCCTTTAGTGCAACGACACAACCAGAACAGGAAATCGACATCCACCAGCGCACCAGTCAGATGGATGGCGTGCGAACAAGAAACGCTTACCCCCGTCCCACAGCTAACCTCGATGGTTAGCTATGTAGTAACCAGTGTTTGGCGGGTATCACAAGAAGTACCGGGTATCATTCCGGATCTCACATTCAAAAAACGGGTATGTTAATACATGATACCCGGTTATATATGGCCTGCCAGTTTTCACTCATGTGTGAGAATCGGCAATGGAGAACCAGCTCCATACCCTCCAAAATGGTTACACCCGGATGAGGTAGAAAGAGTGTAGTCAGAATTGGACCTGATTCTCAGGCTAGAGTCTAGGTAGCTAGGGTCTACAGTCTAGAGTACTAGGTATAGTCTAAGTCTAGGGTTTCTAGAAGCATCCAAAGTAGAGGTTTTTGTTTCCTAGGGGTGCCCACACGCTTGCAAGAGATGTCTTGCGCAACCACTGCCTCCCCAAGAATAAAGGGCCCAAAGTGACAGGTTGGGTCCCACTTTCCTGAAACACTCTTGAACTTGTGTCCTGAGCAGTGAATTTTTTCTGGCGATTTGTCGTCAGAAGGCGATTGTAAAAGTGTCTTGCGATATGCTCATTGTCTTTTTCAGATTTTTTAATTAAAAAATCGCCCAAAAGCCCCCTATTGCCACTTGTTGTGGCCTTATTAACTCTCATCATTAACCCTAAATGCTTGCAACTAGGAGCCACTACTTTGTGCCATCGCCATCTACACAAAAGGCAAAGTTTGACATTGCCATGTGCACAAACGTTCCACCTTTGGATGCACCAATTCCACCGCCCAAAGAAGGATCAGAGTGTCAATCTTGTTGTTGAACAAATTGAAAATCGCCATACCTCCACCATCGATGAGACAACAATCGCAAATCCTCATTGGTGAACAAACATGAGATTGCCCCAAGGGTTCATACACTGATCAATTTCATTATGTTACACAAGTTGCATGTGTTCTTAAATGGGGTCAACCATCATTTCTACATGTTCAACTAAGGTTTATGTTCATCATGTTTTGTGTGCAAAGATTTTCAATGTTTCTTTTGTTCTTGGCAGCATTGGTTTAAGGTTAAACTACTTTGGTGTTCAATGGCAATTTGATCATAATGGGGAGTGTAACAAGTCAAAACACAACTAGTGTACTCTTCACTTTGTTCATTGGGCATTTGAAGTTTGCGCGTAATGGCTTGTGGTGGATGAATTTAAATGAATATGCACTGGACATGACCAACACTTCAATCAAGCTCTACACTTCTTCTATCATTCTTGGTTTTTTTATGTTTGTTGAACATTTGTGTTACATTGGGGTTCTTCATGATCAATGTAAAGATAGTCGAAAAACTTCAATCATGTTTTACACTTCCTTTCTCCCTTTTGTTTTTTTCATGTTTGTTGAATGTTTCTGCTGAATTAGGGTTCCACAAACAATGTAGGGTTTAGTAAAACAATGGCTCCTCCTATTCAAGTGCTAAAACATTTCAAATTCAAGTTGTTTTTCAATGTTGAGCCAAATCCTAACACTAAATTAATGGACCATGTTGGACCTAGCTCCTGCCAAAAAGCTTATAATAACATTCCTAAAAACATAAGAGTCAAAACAAAAGCTTGTTCACGTTCAAGTACTAATTTTGAAAGCACCAAAAGTTATGGAATGGAACCCTTAGATTTTCTTGAACTACTATTGAGAAAAAACCTATGAAATCTTATGAAAAAACTCGTGTGTTTCAAGATACATCGGCTTGTTGTTTTCCATGGGCAGAAGCTGTCATTAGGGATGATGGTTTGGTTTCTCAAGTTTGATGCACTGTTTGCCGCAAATTTTCAGGAAAACCAAAGTTGTTGGTTCCTAAACTTCATATGTTACATACGCACGTTAGTCATTAAAAGGCAATTGTACCTAGTTTGGGTGTGGTTGTTGGTGACTAGTACTACTACAACAATGCTACACACTACAAGAATGAAAGGGCATTCATTGGGCGGAATTCTAATACTATTATGACTTTAATAAAGTCATGGATTCATTTTGGTGCTTGAAAGAAATTCATTCAATTTGCTATTGTTTTACACATATTCATGCATGGAAGGCCCATGCTAGAATATGAGTGTTTATGGGAAAAAAATTTGTTGTTGAAGGTCAAAAGCATGCCCATTGAAGCACTAATCTAACAATAGTGGTTGGTAGATCACAAAAACCATGCATGATGTTGTCCTCTTGAAAGCAATATCTATTATTTCAAATGTTAATTATGTTGTTGTTAGTGCAAATGAAGTGACCACTATTGATGTTCAATAATGGATCAACATCCATGCATATGTGATGAAAAATTGGAAACAAGTTCCAATTTTGTTAACCCTTGAAAAGGTTGAAATGGGAACAACTTCAAACAACATTAAAGCTGTCATTTTGAATGCCATGGGTGAGTATGGGGGTCTTATTGATGAAGCCATGGCCTCCAAGTGGGTATGCCTTGGATGCGATGGTGATTATGTGTTCCATGGCATTTGAACTGGGGTGATTACATAAACACAAAAACAAATTGCCCCTTATTTCATCAATGTCCATTGTGTAACACATTGAACCAATCTCGATGTTATGGTGTTGAATACAATGTCCTTGGTTGTGCACATTAAAGGTATGTTACAAGCTTTTTACATTTTTTTTTCTCATAGTCCAAAAAAAGTGTTAGAATTTTTAACCCTTACCGAGATATTGGAGACCAAAGGCTTGAAGTTGATGGGCAACATCAAAACCCATTAGATATCCATGTTTAAACTTTGAAGCGATTGTTAGCAGAGTACAAGTCCTTGATTATCAAGATGTACATGGAAGCATCCAAAAGCAAGCATGTTCAAAATAATTTGGATCTTTTGTGTGATTTAGAATTGGTTCTATCTCCTATAGCACTTTAAATTGTTTAAAATGAATAAGAAATTTAAAAAGTTATGAAGTTTGAAAGTAGGAGGGGTCCAAAAAAAAAACTTGTTTTGTAATTTGGAAAGTTTATTTCTCTTCTTGTTATTTTTCATAACTCATTTTCCTTTGCACTTTAAAGATGATTTTTAGAACTTGAAATAGCATTCCCATAACATTTTAAATCACTCAAAACGAAACACATATAATGAAGATATAAATAACTAATGAATATGTATCCTTATTAAATTATAAACAGTTCTTTTATAATCATAACATGATTGAACAATAGTACTTTAGTAATGGCGCATTAGTGGCCATACTAATTGTATCAATGGGAATCATAATTGAAACTAGTTGCAAATGTATCCCATAATGGGTGGTGGAAATGTGGACACATGGCATAATCGCATGTATGTACATTGTACATTAGTTGCAAAATAGTTGTTTTAGTGACACATTTGTAATAGTTCTAAAGTAATTGCCACATGTAATTACAATGCAACTCTTAAAACAATCAAACATGGTTGACTATATGTACGTATGATGTGTATAAATCATCATATAGAAGACCCATTTTCAACTCACTTGCAACTATAATATAATTATTTAATTTTTTGACATTACAATTTATTTATTAATACACTGTATTTCTAAAAGGATAGTTGCACAACAATTGTAATACTCGAGGGATAGTTGTAAAATAATTATATATGAGTTTTTTTGAGTTGTAATTGTAGGGTAGCGTGGTTTCACGGACGTGATTTTCCATAGTGTGTTCATGTGCATTTAGTTAACGATGTTTGAGATAGTTAAGGCTACATGCTCGAAGGCTACCTCAAACTTGTGTTATGGGTTGTCTCATAGGTTTCTTCATGTAAAATTCATGGCCATTCTTGGCATGGTGTACTCGTAATATTGGATATGTGAAGAAACAACTATTAGCGATTTCCTCCCCAATCTAGATCTAATTAAATATGCATTATGTGTTAACAAGAAGTTGAAAGCAGGATCTATAGTTCCTGCACTTTTGGATTCAAGGCAACTTGATGTCCAAGCTTCTCATTTCAAGCTCACCATGAATCACAATGTTGAGGCAATGATGTAGGAATCCAAAGATGTGAACCTTGTTACTCATGTATGGTTGAAGAACCAATCTTCTACCCTTCTAATCCAGAAGTTAAGTGAATAAATGAAGGTTGTTGAAATAGCAATGGTGATGGTATTGGGTACAATGGAAGATGAAAGGACCTTCAGCAATTTAATTTTCATGAATAGCACGTTGCGTAACTAGCCAACCACACACCTTGACTTATGTGTCCACATGTTCACCCAAAACTTTTACATTAACACCAATTTTCAATATGATGTATGTTGAACCTTACAAGTATTGTTTGTTTTTAATTTATAGCTTTTGTTTGGTGAACCTTTGTATACATGTGTGGGTGGCATTTTTGTTTGTCTTTAACCTTTGCTCTTCACCATTCTATCAAAAATTTCCTTTTTTTCATTCCTTCCTTCTCCATTCTTTCTCATTTTCCCTATTTCTTTGAATAAATTCTTCTTGTTGTCACTTGCCTACTTCAAGTTGGGTACTTTGTGATATCCCTCTTTCTTTTATTACATGCCCAATTCGAGTTGAATCCTTTGTTGTCGTTCTTTCACCTTTGTTACATGTGTACTTCAAGGCAAGGTTTTCTTTGCTATTGTTCTTATTATTTCATTACCTTACTTCAAACTCAATCCTTTGTTGTTACTCCCTCCTCAATCGCTTACAAAATTAAGGGCATTATTAGGTAGTGGTTTTCACCACAATGGATGGGTCCTTAGGGGTGGAAAAAAACGTCAAGGAAAAAAAAAGGTCCCATGGGTGTTGTGAAAGGTGCCCTTGGCTATAGGTGCAGGGACATCAACTACCATGGCTATTGTGGCTAGTGCATTTAATACTGATCACCCAAACATGTTGTCCCCCACTATAGGTGGTTATGTATCTTTCAATAAATATTTGGCATTATCATCTAGCATAGATGTTAGTTCATTTGAACAAAACCTAGATAACAATGTGGACTGGACTAGGATTATGTGATTTTATTTCTATAATAACATATTGAATTAATCATCAAAACCCTACAAAATTTCATTTATCAACAATAGTTGTTTGTTTTCTAGTTAATCTATCAACAATATTCATCTATTTTCCAAGTTGGTGTGTGTAGTTTTAGTATAGGAAAAGGGCTTGAATATAAACCCTTTTCCTAAATCGGGTGCAGGGCTAGTTTTTTTAAGTTTTTATTCAACTTAAGGTCTTTTTTAGCTAACTTTCTTTTACTTTGTCATCTTTCCAATGGGGCCTACCATGATGACACCTTGTTGCAAGGTGCTACATCTTCATTTCCCAACCATCACATTGTTTTTCTTCATTTATCTTTTCCCTTGTGTGTAGCAATACAATGTTGTTGTTTTTCATCGTTTTGATTTTGTGACCTAGTGAAATTTACAAGGTGTTGTTGTTTGTGAAGTTCTTTAATCAAAAGTGTTGTGATTTTCTACATGTTGATAATGGATAAATTCATTTTTGCGTCTATGCACATCAACAATATAGCTTGTTGTGATTTTGTGGATTTGCCTTTCGTCAATGTTTTGTTGGTTATGTTGTTCTTACACTTTACTTTAATGCAATGCAAATTTTTATTATCCTTAAAACTATGCAAGGCATTATTTCGCAATTTGCAAACACATTATACATTACACCCTATTCTTCTTCCTTTTTTTATTTGTTTTGCTTTTTGTTGGTTCATTTTGTTTACAATACTATTTTTTAATTGTGTATGTTTTTTTATAGATTTTGGAGCCGATTCCTAAAGAGTAGTTACCATTATTTGTTTTGTTCTTTATGGTTTTTAAATTTTCTTTTTATTTTGTTTTTAAGCATTTTCTTCAAGTTCTTATTAATTTGTTGTTTGTTTGTCTTGTGCAAGTTTTTTTAAACGTTTTTGTTTGTGTCATTACGGAATTTTTCCACCTTACATGAATTTGAAATCTTTAATACAATCTGCATTACATTTTTCATTTTTGTGAGTTGCAGCTTTTTCAATAGAAGACATGCTGCAACCCACATAAGCCAATAAAAGAAATTTTTTAAAAAAAATAATGTGCTTAAAGTTCTAGGGGTGTTGAAATCTTGAAATAAAATTGGGGGTCATTATTCCTCTACCCATTAATTTCCTTGGGCTTGAATCTTTTGATGGTTTTTTTAACCTTCAACCTTTTGATCCTTCTCCTAGTTCAATGTCTTTAATACTTTATGTAATTATTAATGACATTGACAATTTTGTTTGGTGCACTAATGGATTTGCTATCTTTGTGTAGTGTTTTGTTCATTATTCTCTTGAATCATTTGATAAGTTTGTTATCAATGCTTCTAAGTTACATCTTGAAACAAATGTTCAATTCGTTGGGTAATTATTCAACCCATACATTTCTTTAAACATTGATGAGTTGGATTCTCTTCCCAATTCTTCAACATCCAATTATATTTTTAATTTGAATTGTAATTCATTTTGTTTTGAACCTCACCCTATTGTATCTAATTGTAATGTTCATGTTGTTTTTTCCACAATAGGTTTTGTTATTCACTGTAGCATTGAAACTTCTAAATTTGAAGCTAAACCTCATCCTATTGTATTTAATTGTAGTGTTCATGTTATTTTTTTCCCATAGGGTTTTGTTGTTCATTTGAGCTTCGAAGCTTTTACATCTAAGGTTGAAGTTATTGAAAACAATTTTTGCAAATCTCCTATCAAGGATTTGATTCCAAAATTTCATATCCTTGATCTAGATGAAAAGGAAATTGAGAATGTCACTAAGGGAGGATGTCAAACAAGCAAGCATGTCTAGCCATCGGCAAAGAACATGGTCAATGAATGACAAGTTTTTCATGGTTTTAGCACAAAAAAATCAACAATTGATCTTTCTAAAGATGAAGATTAAATGATGAAGCTTATGGAAATGTTGTCATGTTTTGTTCTACATGTTGCAAAAAAGGATGGTACATTATATCCATCAATGAAGTAAGTTTTTTCTCTTTTGTTGAATTGTTTTTCTTGGTTGAACCCTAAACCTAATTTTAATATTTTTATGTGTGTTTGTTGTGTAACAACCAAGCTTTCATTCATGATATCAAAAGTCCTATATGTTAAAGGCAACAACAACATGTGATTGAATAAGGTAAAACACATTTAGTCCCATATAACCTTTTCATGAATCCAAGGTTTCATTATGTCAAAGTTGCTAGCAATGAAGTTGTTTTTTGAACATCAATTGTTAGTCTTGGAAATACCATAAAAGATCTAATGTTTTGTCTATTGAAAAGTAGGGCAGGGTGTTGGTTCAATCACTAGAAAAATTCATGTCCTATGCAACCACTTCTTGAACAACTAGTGATCCTTGACAATTAAATAAATTATGAACCATATTTGTAATTATATAACTTATGTGGCAATATATGTAATTGCAATTTAATGGTCATGACAATTAATTGAATGAATGTTTAACATAAGGTGGGCATGTATTCAATTTTATATATTGAAAGTTAAAAATATAAAGTTGTTAAAACATTACTATGAAATGCGTCCTAGTTCATTTTGAGTTTCATTAAATTTTGAGTGAATTTGGACATTTTTACTTAGTGAAATTATTTAACCCCTTAGTGAACAGGGACCAGTTACTACGGACAATGACTTCTTTCATTAATACCTAATGAAACAAGGTTACTCTAAAGTGAAATACAAATTTACCAAACCATTCACTTGCTAATTAATTAACTAGCATGAAAATCAATTAAATAATTATTATATATAAAATATTATTGATAATTTCATAATTTTTAAAGCCTATTATTTATTGACACATGTCACTACCTACGCTAGGTTAAAAACCTAACCTAGGTAGGCCACGTAATCAACCTAGGCACTTATTTTAAGAATTCGATAAAAAAATATTTGGTCAACATACCATTGTTGATCACACACAACACCACCCATGAGGTTTGATCCCTTGACCTTTGGATTGGAAGTAATCACCCTTACCATCACGTCACATCACTTGTTGTGATAATATGTTACATTACATTCTAATTATCAAATACTTCATTTTAAACATTACAAAAACATAAACTTTGAAAATTCATATATTATTGAGATTTTATTCAAATGAAATGATTTAAATTTACTTTTTAAAAAGTTTCAATAATGTACATAATTACATTTATTTCCTTTTGAAAGTTTAAAATCATTTGAACAAAACAAAAGTTGAATATCATTATTTAATAACATTTCAATGACCATTCTTTTCACAAAAAAAAACTTAATGAATGGATTTTTTTTTGTTAATATAATTATACAACCTATGTTAACCTATTTTCAATTATTATATATATTTTCATCAATTTAAATTATTCCACCCTACATTATTTATGGCTATTTATGGTTATTTTCAATTATTTATGGTTATTTTTTGCTATTGTAAATTATTTCAATTTAGACTACTTACGATTATTATATATATTTTTTGGCTATTGAAGGCTATTTCACCTTATGTTATTATTGACAATTATAGGTTATTATAGGTTATTTCACATTAAGTTATTTTTGTTTATAATAAATTATTTCACCTTAGATTATTTTTGGCAATCCTAAGCAATTCTAAAATATGGCTATTGGTTTTTTTTTAAATTATTGTTATTAGTGGTTATTAATGGATATTGGTACCTATTCTATTTGTGGTTATTAATGTTTTTTAGTGGTTATTCTATTAATACTTATTGGTGGTTATTCTATTAATGGCCATTAATAATTATTCTATTGGTGGTTATTGGTGGTTATTCTATTAATGGCTATTGGTGGTTATTCTATTAGTGGCTATTGTGGTTATTCTAGTAATGACTATTCGTGGCTATTTTACTATATTGACATAGCCATGGCCGGTAGTCTCAATTTTTAAGAGCTGAGTTAGGGATATTCGAATGTGGTGAAGTTATTAGGGGTTTTTAATAACTTTGTGTTAGAATAGGGGTTAATGAATGCACACAGTTGTGTGGGAGGGTTGTTTTCTTTTCTGAAATGCGGTATTGGTTAGGTTAGTTTTTTTTTTCTTCAACAAAAAACTAATAAATTATAGTTTTAAAACCCTAGTGGCATAATTAAGGGTGAGAAATCTCTAGAGGGTTGGGGGTAGAAACAGACACCAGAATTCATGGTGTGCAACAAAAAATTGGTTTTATTCTAGTATTTGGTGAATAGCAAGGATGTTGCGAATTTATGAAGTAGGTGGGAGGGGATGATGAAAGGTCCAATAGAAATAGAACAATCTTCAAGCCTTATAAACATACAATTAATTCAAAACAACTTAACGATTAAATAAACAAGGGGGATAGGGTGGTAATGACTACTTGAATTTCATGATGAATGGAACATTTATTTAGATTAGAATTAAGCTCAACAAGGAGTTACAATTACATGCGAAATCCTAGTGTATGTCGCAATGATAGTTCATAATCACAAGAAATTTAGGATACGTCGAATGGTGCGAATTAGGTAATTTGCCTTGCTATTAGGAAGTAGTCGGCGAATCGGACTGCGCAACCAATAATAGTGTCCAACGTTGGGAATTGAAGACCATGCGAAGATGGAGGTGTCTTAAGTCTCATAACAACTTTCACAGGCGATTTCGGGTTCATCACCAAAAGCAAGGTCGTCTTATAACAAAATCACTAGGGTGCGAGAGTTCGGGGAAATGCGATAGTACCAAGCTTGAAAGGGATCGACTTCAAGATGAGCGCGCACTTCTTGCAATTCAGGTTTTTCATCACGAGGATGTTGCGTCAATGTCAAATGTAAAGATGACTATGGGGCTGACTTTTCATTTGCTACGTAGCTTGAGGCTCGTAAGACGTGACCATATGTGACACCATAATCTCAAGGGAAAAAAAAATCTTTAACCAAATCAAATCGACAATGAATGTGTGGGGGACTTGTGACATCAAAATGCATGATTGTAATTTATAGGCTAAGGGAAAGGGATAAAAGACGTAAATAATAGCCTAGAACCATGGTAAAGTAAAACCTTAATATCAAGGAAAAAGACGAAGGTCTAAGTAAAGTTGCTTAAGGGAAAAGTGAAAAGAGGTGAAAAAGAACCTTCTCCTTCTCCTTCCATTGGCCACTAAGTGGGGATCCTCTTTCCTTCTCTTTAAAAGGGCGAAGTTGGATCATTTTGCTCTCTCTATTCCGGACATTATTTTTCAACTCAAATCTTGAGAGGTCTTGCCTCCACAACCTTCTCGGATAGGAGGAGAATGAGTAGTCCTTGGTAGATGGTAGAAAGAAGGAGAGTAGATCGAAGGGTTGTAGTTTGGGAAGAATGGAAGTAGGTAGGGATAATGTTGGGAGCTTAAAATCCAAAAAAAACTTTACAAACCCTCTCGGGTTTGGTAGCATAACTTGGCTACAGAGCTTAGGATTTGGTAAAAAGGTGCGCCTCATAGTTAGCTTTTTAAGGAGCTAAGGCAAGCTAAATTTGAATAACATATGTGTTAGAAATAATGTTTTAAATGATTGGTGGTCTGCAGTCAAGTTAAACCTTTTACCTTTGTAAAACCCTTTTAGGTTTGGTTGCATAACTTACTATTAGTTTAACTAAAGAGCTTAGGATTTGGTAGGAAGGTGTGTCTCATAGTTAGCTTTGTAAAGAGCTATGGCAAGTTAGATTTGAATAACATATGTGTTAGAAATAATGTTTTAAGTGACTAGTGGTTTGCAGCTAAGTTGAACACGGTGTTAAACCTTCAAAAGTTGGTTTAAATGAATGAAATTTGACGTAAAATTCTAGGATTTGGCATGTTGAGCTTGGAAAATGTATATATTAATTTTAAATCGTGATTGATGCATAAGAAGCAAACTACTTGGTTTCAACTACAAACGCAATTTAATAACTAGAAGTACACTAGCATATGTACTTTCGAGTATAGTCACCTCATAGAACTGGGAGTAGAGGGACAAAGAATCATTCACAACAAACACTTCACTTACTCACACGAACATGCACAAACCAAACAACAAGTTGATTAATGCGTAGTTGTAACATTTTAGTGCACGGATGAGCCATGGGCAAACATGGACTCACAAGACTCACCACGACCCGGACTTGTGGGAAGCCACCACGTTCCCCCTTATAGTATACTATGTGCCTGGCCATGGGACCAACACCCAAATGTCATTTTGTCCCGAGACTCCCAAATGGGAGTCTTGAAATTCTCACAATTGGGACTCCCATGACTTTGGGGGCCCATAACTTCACATGCAAACCTTCAGTTAAAATGAGGTCTAAAAAAAAGTTTTATTTTTCATTGAGATTTTTCCAACGATATGTCGCACACCACTTGCACGCAAGGAAAGCAGCGTGACTCTTGACTTTTAGTGTTTGAAAGTTAAATGGACAATTTGACTCCTGACCTTTCTTTTGAGTATAAATTATGTGTTAAATGTCCAAATGGGTCATGTGATCTATTTTAGACATTTGAGTTCCAAAAACTTTCTAATGATATAAGGAATTTTTTAATCCAATGGGTTTTGACCCTTGCAATTGCTTCCTGAAGATTCGGGACTTCACTAAGACTCCAACTCCCATAGTAAGAGCTCATTTGGGAATGTGAGGGTTCATTCCCTCACACTTTTTTACACTCCCGTGAATGTGAAATGTGACTATCGGGCTTCATACTTGGCCCGCACCTTTGCAAGCCCTTACCTTGGTCACGAGCCCAAGGCTAGGGTTGCGACAATAACCCATCAATAAATAATTGCACGATTTTCAACAAAGGCATTAGAAGAGCAACAACATATTCGATATATAGCAAAATAATTAGACACTGTTTCAATATGAAATACATGTAGAACAAATTATAGGAAAAATAGAGCATATTATTGTACATATAAATCAAATTTTTTGAATCATGGGATCAAAAATGGCAAAACATTTAGTTTTTTTAACACATTTTTTATCCAAAATTTTGAAACATAATTCAGAGTGCAGGTGCGGTAATGTTAAAGGAGTAGTTACTTGTGATAATTATTAGTTAGTATATTTTTATTTACTTAGTTATTGTTTTATGAATTACTAACTAAATTACATAGTTCTTATCATCATTTGAATTCAAATAGAACATAGGACTGCTTTCTCTAAGGTATATCTTTTGGAGAAGGGAAAGAGATGAAAGACCATTGTATCATTCTAAAACATGGAACTTTAATGGAGTATGAAAGAAATATGTTTTGATCTCTAGAAAAACTTTGTTTCCATAGTCAAAGTTGTTACTTTGATTTTTTATTATCATACTTTCATTACTATATTTTAATTCTAAAACTAGTTCTAAGTAAATCTAAATGAACATATTGTGTTAATATTAATTTTATTGTATTTCAGTCTAGATTTTAGACCAAAATATAGGATTAAAGATTTTGCATTTACCATCTATGCTCCCATACTTCACACTCGAATCATCCAACTTTTGCAACCTATCATCTAACCTTTAAAAAGTCCGATCAAATTCTTCGATAATGCATTTCAAAAGCTCATTTTTTTACCACTTAGGCAAATTGCTCATATGTGCACAAAAATCACAAATTTTTCAATGTGATGAAGTTACAAAAGGTGAGGGATATGACATACCAACAAAAAAATGAACCAAGTTGCTTGAAATGACATTAGTGGAGGCAACACAAAATAAAGAACAAAATTGTAGCAAAAAAAACACAAGAAAATGAAGCTTTATATTAAAACCCACATTTGGATGTGATTTGATTGGCACATGCAATTTCTTTTTCCATAATTCAAATGAATAGTCAAATTCAATTTAGGATGAATAACTAAAATTAAGGCCATGAGTAGCTCTACTTCATCTTGGTTGGTAGACTTTAAGAAATATAGACCCAACCACCTTTCAAGAATAAGATTTGAGAGTTGCAATTGTAAACTATCATGGTAACCCTTTTGGTAACAACATATGCTTTTGTTGTTTCTTAAATGACATAATCAAGTTACAAGGTTCATGGGCCCATTTATTCAAAATGAATGCATTTTATTAAGGTTCATTAGGTCTTTTGGTGGCACAATTATGAAGGGATAAAAATTTAATAGGTTTGTATCCTAAGTTTTAATTTGATGGGCTAGTGAACTTCAATCACACTAGCAATATTCCAACCCATAATGTTAAATATTAATATTTTTACATTATTTCATTATGGAATTCTACATCAGTCAAAATGTTATTTTCAAATACACACAATTTGTTTAATTACAACTACAAAATTCATAAATTAAATTCAACAAAAAAACGCATTATGAAATACATATTGCACATTTATTGCCTTTGTAATGATTTGAATACAAAACTAGACCATATTGTATTGGGTAAAACAAAAATGATGAAACAAAACTACATTATAATATCCATGTTTTCTCCATCAAAGTTGATTGTTAACTTTAATATGAAAAATGTTAACCCAAATTTTCACTTTATGTAAATGGTAATTGGTTGTTACCAATAGGTAACCAGTGAAACATTATGATTTTGAGAAACAATTTGAATTTTTATTAGGCAATAGGTAACATGTCTATTAAGTTAATTGGTAATAAGTTTAGTAAATATAACTAATAAGAGGTTTGATAAATTAATTGGTAACAAATCTGATAAAAAAATTGGTGACATGTTTATTATTTTAACTGGTTTGTTGACAAAATAGGTCTATTAATCAACCTATGGCCAATAGCTATTATAGTTTGATTTTGAACCACTAAACTGTTGTACCGGTTAATGACTATTTAATTTGAAACAACATTATGTTTTGGTATAATAATTGATACTTAACAAGAACAAAAGAGGATGAAGATTGGAGATGGAATGGAAAGAAGCTTTTATAGTCTGATTTAAAAAATATATTACAATGGATTTTTGTTGTAACTTGTGCATTTGTAAATACAAAGATCTTCACGTTATTTATTTATTTTTCTTATTTTCAGATCTAAGTTAGAACATTCATTTTGATGTTTATATGCATGTAAGATTTTGCAAGTAGGAAATAATTTGTGTAATTTGAAGGCATATAATACACCCTTAACATTTGGTGACCATGTTGGGGGATCAAACCCATAATTTTTTGGTCTAAGAAGAAATTTGTAGGAAAAAGTTTGTCATACAAATATTTATAATTATTTTCATGATTTGTGAAGAAATTTTCTTAGGATCTTGTTTGTTTCTTGATATAGTTGTATTAATTGAATATTAGTTATTCTTAAAAACTTTTTGAATACTTGTGTTATTTTTAAAAGAGACCCAATTGATTTATGATTACACAAACTTGTTGATCAAACATGTTTTGACGAGATTAGTATTTGTATATATATTTAGATATGTCAAGAGTAATTAGAAGAAGCCTTAGAAGGCAACTAGAAATGGTTGCATCACATAATGTGATCATGATAAGCATCAGCATATGAAGCTAACTTATGTTGGTAGAGAGCTTCATCTACATTTTCTGATTCAAATGCCTTGTTGAAAATACCTTGGACAATAATATGTACTTTGTCCCACCAAGCTTCCCACCTTGAAGGTTTCTACTATAACGCATGAGTATGAATGTCAACCAATGTTTGATTAAGAAGTAGATCATTGTACTTATTCAATTTGTGAATTACAAGCATTGTGGTTTGACAATTATGGACTTGATCACAATACCGAATATTAACAATTTGTAACTCAAAGATTTGTTTAGCTTGCTCACCTAAACATTTATTTGCAACAATTGAAGACTTAACATATTCATGACACTAACATTTTAGGAGCTAATTAAGATCTACAATCTCTTTCTCTTTTTGTTGCATTTGATTGGTGGCTTGGACTACCTTATTCTAATAGACGATAATAATTATTTAATGGGTATGTTGTGGCCTTATGTAGTTGGTTATTTAAGGCTCCCAATGCTTGTTCATATCACATCACCATCAATAAAAGCAAATTACCAGAGTTCCCCGCATTGGGAATCTATAAAGACTCATGCATGGTCACCTTCTCCCTAGGTGATTAGTAGTTAACCTCGTGCTTTTAAACAATTTATCATCCCATGCAATAATTCTATTGCTGAATTTTAAGCTATAATTTATAGTAAAGATATGTAGTCTACCTTCCATTGTTTATTTGTATGCATTTGAAACCTTGTAGATCAAAAAGACTATAAGAGGCAATCCAAAAATAAATCATGTAATTTTGGCAACAAAGGCAAAAATTTTGGGTTCATGCATCAATACATGCAAATAATTTTCTTCAAAGTCAAAAGCAAAAGAGGTTGCATCAACAACTCAAGAAGCCCACCCAAAGGTAAGCCAACTTTCATTTACTTTCCATGTATTAAATCTATTGTTGATGGAACATTATGCCTTAGAATTTAGATCCTTCATTTAGTATGTCACTTTCAATTTGGAATGTTGCAAGATTTAATGAATTGAAATTTGGACATGTGCATGAATTGTCTTCTATATATTGACAACTTGATCAACAACATGTGAATACTGTATAGGCTTTTGAATCATTTGTTGGCACAATTCTAATGTTATTAACACTAAATTTGTTGCACAAATATGTTTTTATAGTACAAGCCAAATCAAGGCATCATCCTTATGAGCCAAGTAGGAGGGAAACCTTGTGCATATAACAATTTTGTGAAGTTTGGAGGTGTAGGTGTTCTTCATTATAACAAGGAAATACCAACAAACACCTTATTTGTTGTTGTGAGTTTAAGCTCGTTAATTACTAATTTTTTTGCCATTCCCAGATCCTAACCATGATATTCCTTTGAAGACTATAAGGGATGCCATTGGGTACATTATATTGGGGTCCTATAAGCTAACATCCTCAAGGACGTATAGTTATGGTGTATGTGTGCCGCTAGTTATGTATGTATATATAGTATACTTGGTTATAAGTTATAACGAATCCAATGTAAATGTGTGATGTACATGGAATGCCACATCTTCAAACCTTCAATTTTCAATGAAGTTTTTAATGTTTATTATATAAAGATGGTTTGTGCATGAGCGTGAAGCTCAAGCTTTAAGCTTTGCACTTGGAACTTGAAGTTTAATGTGATTTTAATCCACTTACATGGATGAATATGTCCATAGATGAATGATTTCATATGGATGAACTTTGTTTATGATTTGGATTAAATAAATAAATCATTTGGTCAAATTCATCCATGATTGGAACATAAATAAATTCAAAATGATTCATATCCATCCTCATTTGTTGTCCAAATATTAATATTTCAAAATTGAATGTCATTTAATAATGATGGATAATGAAATTGTGTTAGTAGGGGAAAATATAATGATGGGACCAAAATTATTTTAGAAATTTGTTTAAAAAGTCATTTTCATGAACAATCTCATGTAATTCAAGAAATATTGTCATGGAATGTGTGTCAACGCCCCCACCCCCTTGCCCAATTGTTGTTAACAACATTATATATTTACTTTGTGGAAAAAAAGGGTGCTTTGAAAATAAGTAATTAGTAAAAAACCCCATTGTCATTTATGATAGTAAGTTGTTTGAAAAAAAAAATTAAGGTGCCTAAAATTGAATTTTATTTTATTTAAAAAACCCAATTATACATTAGATAGTTTAAAAATTCAAAACTCATTGTTGTCAACAACATTGGTTAAGTTTTTAAAAAAATCATGGCACCCTTCACAAAAATTGAAAAAAAACCCTTATTGTTGCTAACAACAATTATAAATAGGTTTGAATTTTTTTTTGTCCTTTTAGAGGAGGGGGAGGAAAAAACCCATTGTCGTAAATAACATTAAGTCAATTTGCCCCAAAAAAAAAACTTTATTTTTTTTCTTAATAAAAACAACACTAACCATGGGGTAGATGTTAACATAGTAATGGTAATGCAATTAAAACATAAATAAAAAATAATGGCATTCTAAACCATAGCCATGAAATACATCTTCAATGGAATTTACATAATATTATACAACAAATATTATATAATATATAATTAGATTGTGTTTCATGAAGTTCAAATTAATTAAAATTATTGAAAAAAAATTATCCATAAAAATTTCATGATAAAATAAAACATGCACCCATATTTTTGGTGGAAATTTTATTTATTAAAAACATGTATTAAATGATTTTTTTCATCCATACATTACATGAATGAAAAAAAAACCATTCATCCACAATGAGGATGAGTGCTTACATTCATCCCCATGTTTGCTTCTAGGTTTATTAGTACAACATTCATTTTGTTATTAAATTTTTGGGTTTTACTTACATGTGTATAGAGGAAAAAACATTTTAACATCCCAAGGTTAATTTTAGGCTCTCAGTTCAAGCTCTAGGTTCATGCGGTAGCTTGCCTCTTTTTTGCATTTTTGTATTGTTTTGTCAACCTAGTTGTGTATGTGTAATAGGACGAATGTTGTGACCAACAAACTACTTTAATTTACTAGATTAAAATTGCATTTGTTTTACATGTGTGTGTAAGTGTTGTGAGTTATGTAAATATCACACATTAGAAAACCCATAAAACCTAGGTGTTGCAAAAATACCTTAAATGGTAATACGTAGGACTTTGTGTAACTAATGTACTTAGCGGATAGATAGGCAACATGTACATATAGTTAACAAATAGGCAAAATAGAAAAATGGTTTGCATATAAGGAATGCCATATAAACAATAATGGGCCATATAAAAAATGACACGTGTCACACCATATGACAATGTAATCACAATAGACATGACACATGTCACAACATGCAACGAGCACATTCGACATTCTAGTCATAGTAGACATGACACATGTCACAACATGCAATAAAGACATTCGACGTTCTAGTCATAATAAACATGACACATTTCACAACATGTAACTAGTAGCATTATATTATTTACTCGCAACAAACATGACATGTGTCATTGCATGTTAATTCATATTATATTTATTTATAATCAAATTGGACAAGCCATTTGGCATCCACATTAACTAACATTACTATTTTTTAATCAATTCAGACAAAACATTTTGACACACCCCTAAACTCCTTGATAAATTCAATTGTAAGTCCAAAGGTGAAAACAATGGAAAGATAAGGAGTTGGGGAACGTTTTTTAACTCACAGTTGGTTAATGCTTAGTTGGAGCACTTTAGGTGCATGGAGGAGTCACGAGCAAACACATATTCACAAAATTCACCACGGCCCAAACTTGGGGGAAACCACCACCTTCCCCCTTATAGTATTATCTATGTTTGGCCATGGGGCCAGAACCCAAATGTCATTTTGTCCCAAGACTCTTAAGTTGGAATCTTGAAATTTTTTAAATTGGGATTCTTGTGACTTTGGAGGCCCATACCTTTTTGTTATAGCCCTTGTCGAGAGCTTTCCAAAAATATGTGGCATGTCACCTGCACGTAAATAAATTGGGGTGATTCCCAACTTTTAGAGGTCAGAAGTCAAATTGCCAATTTGACTTCCGGCCCTTCTTTTGGCCATAACTTGTGTTTTAAGTACCTTAAATGGGTCATGCAAGCCCATTTTAAACATTTACATTCCAAGAGGTTTCAATGACATAAAAAACTTTCAATTTAATGAGTTTTGATCCTTAAAATTGCATTCTGAAAATTCGAAAGTTCATAAGAACTCCAATTCTCGAAGTGGGAGCTCACTTGGGAGTGTGAAGGTTCATTCCCTCACACTCTCCTATAATCTTAGGAACATGAAATGTGATTCCTGGGCTTCACTCTTGGCTCGCACCTTTGTAAGCCCTTGCTTTGGTTGCAAGCCAAAGGCTAAGGTTGTGACACACTTGGCATCCACATCAGCTAACACTACTAGTTTTTAATCAATTTAGACAAGCCAGTTAGCATCCACATTAACTAATACTAGTTTTTAGTCAATTCAAACATGCAACTTATTTTACATGTTAGTTAACATTATTAATTCTTAATCATCTCAGACATGACATGATAAACTATACCATCCACTTGGTCATTGTCTAAAATGACTAAGTTGCTGATTGTTGTTTGATTTGCTTGTTGTAAATGACTAGTTTGTTTTGATTATACAATCAATTAATTTGGTTGTTTGAGATGACTAAAATTTAGTCATAAGAGACAACATAAAAGACATGTTTTGGTGTAATGCATATAACAAAAAAAGTAAGAATAAAACATATTAAATTGCATAAAATAATGAAAACACAAAATTGCAAAATGGTAGGACAAAAAAATAGAATAAAAAACAAGAAAATACATAAGAATAACAAAGCAAAAATATATTCTTACTTGGTTAGAATGTACAAACTTCCATTTGTTTTGGCAACTTATTAAGAACAAACAATGACAATATGTTCAAAAGTCCCATTACAATATCTTCACTTTTAGATAAAGACATGTAATGGATCTTTTTATATCATAACCCCAAAACTTCCACCATTCATCAAATGCATTCTTAACCCAACCTCAACATGTAATTTGTTGGCTTTACAACATCCTTTGTTAACTTTATTTAACTTTTTTCATCAACATAAAAAAACCAAGATTTTGGAAATACCTCCTCAAATTCATCATTAATTAGTGTGGAATGTGTTGTTGGCCCAAGTGTTATTGCGTCTTCAATTGATTTTTCCTTCTAAAACCTGGTTCTTTGGAATTTATTTGAATTTTCAATGGTAGAAATCATTTAAAAATCAATATCTCCTAGATTCTGAATCCAAATCTTACCAAATTAATTCCATTAAATCCTACTCATCAAGATCTTTCCAACAACACCAAAAGCACATTCCAATTCCTTTGGAAATTTTAGCTATGATTTAATTTAATTTTCATTAGAAAAATCATTCAATATTTAGGAACTTTTGCATCACAAGTCCAAATCTCATGGAACCAAGCCCATGCACCCCTTCTCATCAAAAGCTTTCCAAAGGCATCAAGAACATGATTTGAAGCATCTTGGTTCAGTGGATTTCATAACTACAAAATAAAATAAAAATAAACTACCTTCCTTCAAAAATAGATGTCAAGAACCACATAATAATCAATTATAATGACAATGTTGAAGTGTAGACAAAGAATGGTATTACCATAACCATCAATTGCAAAATGAACCTCAAAATCATCAACATCCAAAGAAACTACATAGTTGTAAAAACTTGCAAATAACACAACATTGACATTTTCTTCACGGAAATGAAGAGAGAGGAAGGCAACTATAGATTTTGATCCATCATCAAATTGCAAAAGGCTAGCACTTACAAAATTACAAGAAGTTGCGGATGGTGTAAAAATTCCTAATCTAGAAACTTCAAGATCCAAAAATTAGCTAAATGTAAAATTTTGCAATCCTTTAACTAAAAAAATAATTTTGTATGTGAAAGAGTCATTACAAAACTTTTTTGAAGCTGGTTGACAAAGGACAATGAGAAGTAGAATCAAACAAAATAACAAAAATAATGAAAAGAAACAAGGATATATAAAAAAATTCAATGTAAGAAAACATCCTTGGAAGTTGTGTTGAAAAATCCATAGTATAATAAATGGAAGAACATGGAAAGCAACTTAAAAAGAATATGTAAGGCTACACAAATAAAAAAAGAAAAATATGTTGTGTTTGCAATGAAATAATTTGGCATCAAAGAAGAAAAAAAGTCAACAAAATGCCTACAACATTGCAACAAACTTGCACAAAAAAAAATCAAAAGAAAGGAACAACAAAAAACAAGAAACACAAAAAATAAACTTGAAAGCTTCAACAAGTAGAAACCAAATAAACAAAAAGACATGCAAAGAAATTTGTATGTGGAGAGAATGTCTATTGAAAAAAATGTGTGTTGAAGAGAATGCATGTGTCAATTATTGACCAATAGGAAACAAATAACATAGAAAAGAATGCAAGCTTAAGGGCGAGCAAGAACATGTGAAGAGAATGTGCACTATGATGAGTAGAAACCAATAGATACCATTGACAAAGAATGAGAACTTCAATGTGCCCAACAACTTCAATTGGAAAAAGAAAATACTATGGAAAATGCGCATGCAAAAAAAGTATGCATCACAAAGAATTTGCATGCCAAAGAGAATGCATGTGTTGATGAGCATGAAGCAAAAAAATAGAAACAATGTAAGCTTCAATGGGCATGAAAGTGTGGAGAGTGTGTGCTTTGACAAGTAGAAACCAAAACAATGCAAGCTTTGACAAGCAAGAACACATGGAGAGAATGTTCATTTTGACAAATAGAAATCAAAAGGATGATGACAATGAATGAGAGCTTCAATATGCCCATGTATGAATGGAGCTTCAAGGAGCATGTATTCTTAAATCTAACAATGAAATAAAAGCTTTTGAGTAGGTACTCTTAAACCTAACCTTCTAGGAATAAACAAAAGCAAAATGAAGTAGAAATAATGATCACTTGAAGGTTCCTCTGCACCAAAAACTTGTTATAGGAGTCTTGGGCAGTTTTGTGGCCATCATCCTTGGTTGTCACTGCAGACCAAGAGAGAAAGACATGGCAATTGTGTTAAGCATTGTGTTTACCACCACTTTAATGGGTCAAAAGTAGAGGACGAGACTTTCCAAGTAACACAAAAACAGGGGGGCTTACGACCAACAGTTCTGATGGATATGAGAACCAAGATTGACTTACAAAGGTCACAATTAATTTCAAAGATTGTGTATTCCCCAGGTGCTGGGATGCCTGGCATTTGGGATGAATCTTACTTGGATAACATGCCCACAAACCTCCTACAAACACAACATCCACAATAACTCCAAAAACTTGTGTCAGGAATCAAAACTGTTTAAAAATTTGCACATGTTCATCCATCCAGCTAGTCCACACACATTGGAAAGCCCCACTATATATTCAAATTTTAGTAGATCCCTTGCTCTATTGTTGGTTTTGGATGGTCAATTTCAAGATGTGCCTGGGGTTCAAATGATGTAATGTAGCCTTGAATTGTCTTCCAGCTTCTGATGAGGTTTTTGTTCTCCTGCACAGAGAAGGAATCTCAGGGTATCAAAAGTAAGGCATGAATAGGCAAAAGTAGCAATAAGCTGGGAAATAGTACGCCAGATATTAGGCATGAAAATGATGAAGGAAAAATAAGGCAACAGTTCCATCTGGCTTTTCCAGCAGCACTATGGCCTCTCAAATTTGATGTGAAAGCTTTTTGGAATTGTTTGTAGCTTATCTCCACCATTTTCCACCTTCAACACCCTCAGTTGCTCTGCTTGCAATTCATTTCTCCAAAACAGTCTGGACAGCCCAGTGCTGTAATCTTAAAATGTGGTCCAGCGCAATTTCCTTCCAGATTCTGTGACTGTGTTGATGATCACTGAGAAAGACATATAAGGCATAAAAAGCTCTTATCTCAAGGACTTAAAGAATCCAAGTATAACAAAAAAAATTAACATGAAGGATGGGGCACACCTGATTCATAGTCCACAAGCTCAGACCATTCATGTGGATACTTGATTGTAGATCCCCTGCTAATGACACATTGTGGTGCTTTTGTGAATATGATCATGCACTGCATTTAGACAGCCAAAGGTGTTTCAGGAAGCAGATCAAAACCATGCATATATTCCTGATGCAGATCAGATTTTGATAGCCTGTTGTTTAGAGGACAAACAGATCAGATTGTAATTGAACTCCACACCAAATCTCAGAATCACAACAGCTACATCTATGGCATAAGACGCAGAAGACATCTTTCTATGTGATTTATGCTGGCCTGTATATGATCACCCAGGTCATGGAAGAACTTTGGACATCTCGCTGAAGTTCAAAGTTTCCACACATTGGATGACAAGCTTAACACTAGAATGAATTTGTCCTCTTTGTATTTCTGGGTCTTTTCATAAGTTGATTCCTGCAGAAATAAATGATACTAGGTTACAATCTTTTCTACCAGCGATATCACATTGCACTAGAGAATGACACATCAATTTGAGCCTACCATCTGTGTAAGACTTTTTAAAAATTTGAGTTTACACCATTTGTGCCCTTCAATTTTGGCTTTTATGAAAAGAACCTTCAAGAACCAAGATGTTTTCTGACTGTGTATGAGGAGCTCAATATACCTACTCTGTCACTGACATCAAGCATTCCCAGGTGAGCAGTTGATCTCTTAGATGTGTATTCTCTTGGATAAGGTTAACAATATATCACCTATTTCAACAATAGGCAACAGACACATTTTCAGTGACCCTCAACAGTAACACCAGCCACCTTACCATCCTACTAACTTCATAAGCTCTGCATTGTATTGAGTTTCTGCCTCAAGACAGAATGGTTTCTACCTTCATCCTCTTACTGTTCCACTTCTAAAACAACCTGCATGTAATGGCTCTTGTAAGCATGCTAATCTTGACAAACCAGACCCGCATAATTCAAACTACCATGTATGATCCACTCTGCACACAGCTGAGGGACTGTTTTACAACTTACTTGGACTACTAAATCTCAAAGCATCTCAAAGCTTCATTGATACATCCCATCCAGTGGCCTAATGAACATAGCAAAATACCAAAAATTGAACTGTCAATCTTGGAAATTTTTTCAAGTGGGCAGGAGAATCCTCTACAAAGTAAGGACGTGGAGACAGATAGCAATCTCAAGACAAAGAAAATATCTACTTGTTGCCTAGGACCAACAGAATTTGATTCATAGGAACAGTGAACAAAATGCTGTATTCTGATCCTTGCATGATACATCCCTTCCATGGTACTTACACAGCATCAAACATTGTTTGAAAGCTGCACCCATGGTCCCCACTTGCATGTAAGGATTTGCAACAGAAACTGGGATGCAGATTGCCTGTGATGCAATTATTTGCAACCATAATTCTACAACATATGAAAAATTGTGGAGGACAGAAAACATTGTTTGTTTACTTGTAGTGAGTGCAATAACAATGAGTGGGCAATGACAAAATGCATATTCACACATGTAAGTTAATAGCACAAGTAGAGAGGGAGCCAGAAATTGTCAAATTTGTGGGGCCTGTGACTGAACACACATGACTGAAACCCTAAAGAACTGCCATGGCCCTGTGCTGTTACCACAACCACCTCTCACTGAAAACCTAATGACAGAAACTATCTTACAGGATGAAAGAGAAAAATCAAGGGATTGCAAAAATCACACACACAACTGAACAGGAGGAAGAGGCCAACTAAATGATGAATCAACCTTCTCCTCTTAGTTCCACAATATAGGAATCTCTAGAGTAGGAAACTGTTTGGCTACAACAACCTTCAAAATCACCAAATTTTTAGCACAATTTTTTGCATAAAACTTCATAAAATATGGAAACGCTTTGAGATCCAGCAAGGAAAGAGAGGAGAATGAAGAGACAGTTCAAGAAGTTGTCTCAACTGCTTTCTGCAGAATTCTGGAATGTGCATGACAAATATATCATTCGGAATTTACACATGGACAACCATATGATAGATTCCAGAAAAACAGCCTATATACCAGTTCCTTGATCTTCTCATCACTGGAATCTCAAAAGGGACCTCTCCTCATAGGATCTCATACCATGGCATTGCACCTTATTATCACACAAAGCTCTTAAAGCATTTGGTCACCTCAAATGACTAATATGTGATATGCACATAATGGGATAAGTCTACATCTTTATTTTAGAATGGAGTTGACCATCTTCTATATAATCAACATAGTCCATGCAAAAAGGTATATAATAGGATGTGCATATCATGGTTTCTCTTAGTCTCTCTTTAGGTAACCTTCTATACATGACCAAAAGGCAAAAACTATAAATGTGTTGAAAATGTGCAACAATCTAAGGTCTGGGGGCACACTGTTACTCACTTCATACAACCTTGAATATCTAAAAACTTTAGTCTGCCCCAAATAGTGGTAGGGGTTATCTCAACTGCACTCACTTTTCCAACATTCCCAGTTACTTCTAATGTGATGTTCATGATAGGACATCACTGCAACGGAGGTTCTAAACTTTGGTTACACCATAAGCCTCACAAAAGGTATTCACATAGTGATACGGTGTGGTAATTCCATTCAAAATGGTGCTGCTTCAGTTCCACCTGCCTGGTCTTGTTGGCTCTCCTCCTAACTGGGGTGTTGCCTTAAGCACCTCATCTCGCTTGGATGCGAACTATCACAAGCATCAAACCGGCAAACAACACCTCAATGTACACTCCAAGTTAAATAGTATATGGAATTTTTGAATCAGCTCTACCATCATGCTTCATATGTTTGCCCTGAACTCCCACTCAAGCACAGTTGAATCACAAGCAAATTCTCTGATAGTGAGTAGGGATGCTCCTGCTAGCAAATTGTGCTTGGGTTATCTGATAGATCAATGTTGAGGGAAGTATTGACTAAAAAAGGCCAAGTCCTAACCAATTTTTATGACATGTGCTTGAATTGGGATAGTCAAGATGCAACTCTGGAAACAGATGGCTGCTGCAGCAAGCAGTCCAGAAATCTCAAAAATACATCAAGATGGGAAAGGAAAATTAAAAACTGCACAAATTTTAGCCACAATCAACTGCCATCTATGAATGCTGGGCTAAATCCAAACCCTGCAACCTTTATCAGCAGGGAAAATAAAAGGAAGCACTGAATTTTTTCTCATAATTATGTAGGTTGAGAAAGGAGTGCAGCATACTTTCTCAAGAGTCCTGTGCACTGCATCCCTTCCAACAACCAGCAGCCTTGCAATCTGCAAACCCTCACATCCCACCAATAGTTTTACTCCTCTGAATCCAAAACTACTGTGTCAACCACTGTGCACTCAAAATTTAGTTGTGCACAACTCCACTTCAGAGCATACAAGAGCCAAGCTACATGAAGGGGATGGCAATGTTTACCACTTCAGGGTCCTTCTCATTGCGAGCTTGTTCAAATTCATGCCGTGCACTCTCACACAACAAATCTCTCCTGTAAAAATAATCAGGATGAAAGCCATTCATCTTCCACAAACAAAATCAGCTCAAATGAGGCCACATATTCAGCATCTATGAACATTTGAAGGGATGTTTGGACCAAATACTCTGGCAAGACACATTTCGCCACTCACAGAGACATGGGCTGTTTCAATCTGAATGCAACCTTCCACACATTTCAGAGTTGAGGCAATAGCTATTGAAGGAGACAACACATCCACATCCTAACCCTGTTATTGTAATCCTCTATTTCTCCCTACCAGAAGCTGTTCCCATCTCAGGGCAAGTTCCCAATTCATCCTTTCAAAGAGTCAGGCAAATCACAAGAGGTTTCAAGTCACACTCACCATGGCACTCCTTGTTCGTTAGTCCAGATGAAAAGCTGGCTTGCTCGTAAAATCTCACGATACAAGGACAGGGCTTCTCGCCTGTGTGTTGTCAAGCCAGTGCTGGCATGTTGAGGTTTTCCTCGTGCAACATGACGCTCCACCAACTCTTCTAGTGTGTCTGGTCCATTGTGGACTCCCCTCCTAAGCACTATCTGCCTATGTGTTGTCAAGCCAGCGCTGGCATGTTGGGGTTTTCCTTGTCCAACATGACGCTCCACCAACTCTTCTAGTGTGTCTGGTCCATTGTGGACTCCCCTCCTAAGCACTACCTGCCTATGTGTTGTCAAGCCAGCGCTGGCATGTTGGGGTTTTCCTTGTCCAACATGACGCTCCACCAACTCTTCTAGTGCATCTGGTCCATTGTGGACTTCCCTCCTAAGTACTACCCCTCTCCACCACCATCGCCACATCTAGACAATGTGCTCTACATCACACCCTTTTCTAGGTCTATCCAACCTTGAAAAGTCCACTTTCAAAACACATGTTCTTGCACTCTCAGTCCCACCTACACACTGCCAGCAAATATGACCTAAGAGTAAGGACTTTTTGTCTCTCTCTTGTCATCTCTTTTCCAAACAAACAAAAGAAAAATTACACAGAACAAAAATTTCAACAAACAAAGGTGAAACAATTGACCATGACCAGACTGTTCATGTGATGCAAACTTGCAAGACAAAATCACAACCTCATAGAGTGAAGGCACGAGTTCCCGACTTTGCACATCTGCAGGTTAGGTAGCCAATTGCCTGATTCCACACAAAAATGCGTAGTAAAGGGACCAAAATAGCAGAAGGCACAAATAAGAATTCAGATGTGTCAAATGAGCTCTTAGAAAGGGTCTATGACTGAGAATACTAAAAGAGAAACAAAGGAGACAAAAATTGCAACAAAATTTGCTGAAATATTTGACCACAACAACACTGTCCAGCCTTGCAACACAAAATCATGACATGACACAACAAAGGTACAATTTCCCAGTTGCAATCTGCAGGTTAAGGAGCCAATTGCCTGATTCCACACATTGATGCTCAGCAGGGTTCAGTATTAAAATAGCATAAGGCACAAATAAGGATTCGGATGTATCAAGGGAGCTCTTAGCAGGGGTCCATGATCAAGAGAAAACTAAAAGTGACAACAAAGGAATCAGAAACCAGATGTGTCAAGGTAGCTCTCCTAGAAAGGTTGGTCATCATACTTTCATCTCGCCAATCTCTCGTTCTCCTTTCTTGAAAGCTCCCAGGAAACGAAAACCATGAGAGGCGCTAATACCTTCTGCTAGTAAGAAATCCAAGAATACTGAAAGGTACATAAAATGAATCAGTATCCAGATATATTAAGGGAGCTATCCTAGAAGGTATGTTGATCATCATACCTTCGCCTCACCAATCTCTCTTTCTCCTCTCTTAAAACTTCCACAAAACAAGAAGAGGAGGATAAGACTTTTTACAGGTAAGAAAACGGAGACTCTAAGCAAGTACCTGGAAATAATGACCATATGGTGTGTAGATTCACCACAACAACCGCAAACGCCTCTTGAGGTGTTTCAACCTCGAGTTCGAACCAGAAAGATGACTTGCCCAGTTCCGCAACTCGTCTGCATGCTACCACGCAAATCCTTGTGGAATCCCTCCAGATCTAGAAATAATCGCCTACACCTCGGCAGTTACAACAAGGACAACACTTTTGCTAGGAGTTAGGACTTCTTCGTAGTAATGATGTCGATGGGGCAGAATGGAGGGCTTCCCTCACTACCGAACACAGAATTGCTCCGCCAATTGTGCGGAGTCCACATGGCACAGACATCAAACCCAGGACTTCCAAAACCTAAACCTGCTTCTAAACCCTAAACCTCAAAACCTGACGAGTCCACATTTTCTGCATAGCGACTGCATTTTCACGATGATGATACAAGTATTATAGTGGCAGACCATGAAGAACCTACTAAAATACTAGATTGTTGCAGAAGACTACTAGTCTCTTGTAATAGAATGCTGTGACTTTGGGTGATCGATGCAATGCCCAAGTCCAGGAAGCCCGTGTGTCTGATCGGCCTGTTTCGACCCTTCGGAGAGTCCGTGGAGCCACTGCGCCAAGACCCAACTCCTCTAGGTGAAAACTACTGCCTGTTCGATGCAGAGTCCATACGGGAACAAGGGGGTAGCTTGGAGGGTGTCTCGCCTCCATATTGGGACCATGATGAAGAGCTGTACTTGCACGACAACATGTGAGGCTTCCTTCCTATCCCCTTGTTGTTATTAACGTGGTCCTTGTGAGAGAATCGTGTACTGGACCTGCGTGGTGGCTTCATTTTCCCCATTCTTTTTCAGAGGTCGTATGGTTCACTTCGAGTGCTTTCATTGCACAATGCGATGGGACAGCATGACTCTTGAAGGATGTGGATTGATCTTCTACTGTACTCTCTATCATAGAGTCTCGCAAGCTACCCTATCTGGCCTTGGTGTAAGAATGTATGCTTCTCCAATTCTTGCACAGGGTTGTTTGGAGTGCGGGACATCAGGTCCGGAAACGATTCAGCTCAGCAACCGCCATAATTCAGGTTCGCGGTTTTCATCCACATCTTGGCACTTGAAGGCCCTGCAAATTCAAAGATGAGCTTCCTGTAGTTTTTAGACCACAAGGACTCATGAATTTAAAAGGATCTGTAAGAGCTCTCCTGATGCAAAGGTCGTGATCTGGAGTAACAAAAGCGTGGTGAAATATTTCAGGCGAAATGGTGCCGACTGGATGGCATCAAGGAACCTCTTCTGTGCTTGCTACACTCAGATTCATTAACCACATGCACTCCATCCGGTAAGGTTGGTGGGGGTTTAGGGTTTAAGGTTCTTGCTTCTGTTCCTTGTAACATTTCAAAGTCCTGCATGGATAGGGAGAAATACTGTCAAAAGGCTCTGGAAAATTTCCTTTCCATACTGACTAAAGAGTGATGAAATGCTTACTATGTACTCAGGGGAAATGAACTCAGTGCCATTGCAGTACACTGTGGCATCAGTCTGGCCACTGCCTTGTGGGTTATTGCTTCAGTGTGCAGAAGACAGCAGTCCTCATGTGAGTTCTGAGGCAAAACATGCAATGGTCTCTCCATTGCCTGTCCATGATTGGTCTCGTGATGGGTTGCGAGAAAGTGCCTTCTTGGGATCAGGAGGCTTTATTTCCCCTGGGCTTCATAGCTCTTTTGGAGGCTCAATTTCTCGTCGATCCAGTATTCCATCCCCATTGCCACCTGCACCTGTTTCCTCACTTTTTACCCTCCAACATCCTCTTGAGGAACCTCAGGTAAAGAGCTACCAATCTGCTGACATTTAAGAATTCAGGGACATACATTTCAGAATCACAGGCTTAGGTTCAAGATTAGCTTCAGAGTTTTCCATCTTGACAGGGGCATGTTGGCTTTGCACTTTAATTGTGCAGATTTGACAGTATCCTAGACTGTCTTAACTATCTTTTTTGTGTGCCTCACAGGCAGTCCAAGTGGAAGATGGCGGAAAGTTGAAGGTCCTCACTGACATAGAAGAAAAAATCATTTGGAGTAGCTGTTCAGCTCCATATATTGTTACATATCACACTGGTATGCTATAAGTTTAGATGCTGATGCTATTCAGGTCCATTTTGATCACCATCATTTACTCCCTCCATGTTGTAAGCATGCTGACTTGTTGCCAAATGCCACCCTGTAACTATAACCCAGTGACTTCCATATATTCAGCTGGGTGTGCTGCCGATCCACAGTCCTTGATTCCAGGAATAAAGTGCCATCCTTGTGGCATCATATACTTTTGCCAAATGCAAATTGTAAGTTGCTGGAGATAAGGGATGCTAATGAAAAATTGTATCAAGTACAAATGGTGAGGGGTTCTATGATGATATTTAGCTATGATAGGAGGACAACTGCTTCCGTGAGAAGTGGGTTAAATTTTTCTGTTGTCCATTGTCCAGTTCTTCCTTTACTTTCCCCTTTCACCTGAGAGGACTTTAATGTCTACTTCTTTTGGAACAACAGGAAGGAGGCAACACTCAGTTTGGCAAGTGAAAGCTGCACCTCCAGACCTTGAAATGAATTCTCATTCTGAGCCCACATTAATGCAAGGGCATGCATGGGAAAACTCTGGAACTGTTTGCCTTCAGCGTGTTTGGGTAAAGAAAGGTGGACAACAGCAGACCACTCAGGTCTCCACTCATCTGAGCAACTCCTTTTCCACTAGGGCTTTGGAACTCCATTTTTTCCCTCTGAGTGTGGCATAGAAGTTCAGGAGTGAACTGTTTTTTCCATCTTTTGCTAGGTGTTCTTGGCAAGCGATGAAGATGGGGTGGCACTCCTTTGTCTTGTGTTGGAGGAATCACAGCAACTGCTCTCATTCCATTTGCACAACCAAGAAATTGTGAAGGATTTGAATTCCAAGCTGAAACTGGAGATTGCATGGACTATTCCTGCTATATCAGCTGCACCTGTGGTTGCAACTCATCCAAGGTCTGTATGTTCCCAATTTTATGCATCACTGCATGGCAGATGGCGAGAGTGATCATGAATAACACTACACTCTTCCACAGGTTTTTGAATTGCTTGTTTGGTTTTGTGAAGCAGGGTCAAGAATAGAGGGTTGCCATACCTTGACATACTTGCATTGACAGCGGATGGCACTCTATCACTTTATGTAAGGCTGGATTCCTCTCATCTTCCTCTGACAGTTAGGGTAAAGAAGATTAAACTGTGTGACAAAGTCTTTGACATTTGCTGCATACTTGAGCAGTTTATTTACTCATCAATTTTTTCTCTTGTAGTTCACTAAGGCAATTGTGTGGTGACAGACAGGACGGTATCTTGTGTGCCACTACTACTTACCAGTGTCTGCCATCCAGAGTCTCAGCAGATTAGGTGCTCATGACATAATAGAGCAGGTGCCTGCACCCCCTGGAGACTCTACAGGTGGTCAATGTGATGAAGCAGAGAGGGTGGTTGGTCTCCGAGATGCAGTGCAAGGCCGTGTCAACTTAGTTAGTGCATCTGGAAAGGTTGGTTTTCTGGGGTGTTTCTTTTCTTTTTTTGAACTTGGGAAATCTGTAGTGTCAGCAGCCTTCTGGCTCTCACAGGCCACACTGTCCACTGTGACAAGTAACTGCTTGTATGTAAAATTGAATGTATTCACTTGAAGTGAGACTGAAAACTGGCAGCATTTTATGTTTGTTTGATTAAAGCCATTGTTGGGGTACACAGATAAGACTACAAAACCATTGTGGTGAGATTTCTCTGCAGTGATTAATCCAGAAACAAGGGATGGATTCTGTTGGCATCTCAATATGTTACCATAATCCATTATATAACACCGAACACTGATGCAGATATACCGTTGTGCGGTGGGTTTATTTCCTTCATCAGCAATTACAATTTTGTGTATGAATGCTTTGGCACAAGGCTTGCGCCCTGCACTTTACCGCTACCTTTTATCCCGTCTTTTGGAGCGCGAGTTTGCAAACTCTGAAGCCTTTCATATTTGCACATCAAAAGTGGACGGAAAACCTGACATGGAGTGGGTCTCCTTTTCAGGCCTCATAACAGAGATCATCCGAGACATGCCTGTTGAGGTACCTGTACAAAAAAAATCTGTGACTGCCAAAAGTACTGAAGAATTATTCTCACCATGGGATTTCTTGCTCAAAAGTTCTGTGCATCAGAGCAACTTGGCAAACTTACGGTACCCAGCACTCCATCTACCAGAAGCATTAGGTGTTCCGGAGACACTTCCTTTGCCTGGTCCAAGTGTAGCTGAGCACAGTGATGCTGAAACCACTGTATATTTCTCAGTGATGGTTGAAATATTGGAAGTTCTCCATGCAGTTTATGAAGACTGCAAGCTTGATACTTTACGATGGAGGTATTATTCTGCAACCCATTTTTTCCATAGTTCTCAATGTGCTTCCATTGACATCAATCCCCACAGCCATCAGTAGTTAAAGAAATTGCTTCTCTCCTCTGAAGTTGATTTGATTCGAAGGAATTATTCATTTAGACCCTTCATTTGTGAAGGACTTTGGCAGTCTCTGTTAGAACCCTAGAACTACACAATTGCACTTTGATGAGACACACAGTGTTGTGATGCAGAGAACTTTGGCAGCTTGCAAATTCATTGAGCAGCTTGGCAGCAGCAGCAGGGGAGATGAATTATGTTGATCACTACACTCGTGATTTTCCAACAGCAGTTCCATCCATGCCAAACCTTGTGGAACCCACGAACTTAAGAAACAAAGGAAGAGCTCCTCCCAATCTTTTTCAGTGGCTAGAAGACTGTTTGAAAGGAAAAGAGTCTGCTGAAAATGTAATGAAGCTGCCAGTTTTGCTCACAAAAATTGGCACTAACTGTGTTGATTGGTCTCGAAAGGTGGTGGCATTTTTTGAATTGCTGACAGGCAGTGAATTGAATGGAAGGCAACTCCCATCAGGAGTACATATAAGTGTCGCCAAAGGCACTGTTACTGTTCCTGAGCAAAGAGCAGTTCTGGCTATGGTGGCAGAAGGCTTTGGGTTACCTGATTTGGATCGCTTACCTCCTGGTGTCTCACTTCCCTTGCGACATGTATGCAATCATCCTTTCAAATCTCTAGTGCTTTTGAATAGTTACAAAATCATGTGCCAGTCACACAGTCCGTATGCCCTTCATGTCTAGATTGTCATTCTCATGTTGATATTGGATGCCATAGGTCTACAATTTTCTTGGTAACGCTTGGGCCTTCTTGAGAATATTATTATCCATAGTTTTGGCTATAAAGGCCAAGGTTAGGTGTGCTGGTTTACTGGTTCTTCAGACAACATTTTGTAGTTGCTTTATTTTCAGATTGCAATCTTGTCAGGCTTCCAGTAGATTACATTTGATTTGATTTCTCTTTGTGTGCTGCTTCATGCTGCAACTTTTTCAGACCTTTCCATAGCTGTTGGACTTCCAAAGCATTGAAACCTGAATGTGGGCACTGTGTTTGCTCATTAGGATTGACAGTTTCTGACAAAGTTTGGGTTTGTGGTATAGGTTTTGAACAGGTGCCGTGAATCACCCCCAGCAGATTGGCCAGCCCATGCATATGTTTTGGTTGGACGTGAGGATTTAGCCTCCACACATCTATCCTGGTCTGGGGGCCATAGGACAGTACCACGAAGTGGTGATGCAGTTTCTCCAAACACACATGTGGATGATGTGTGGATGGCAGCCCCATATATGCTCCATCTTCGGCCTGTACCCAGCCTGGCTATCTCCAGTGATGGTTCTGAGCTTAGAGACCTGGTTGTCCAGGTATGTACTTTTTGTGGATCTATGTATGCCTCATTTTGGAATGTAAGTAAGGTTTCAATTCTGAACATGTTGGTTCATGGATTGGCACTTCAGACAGGTTGAATGAATTTAGGCTTTATTTGCAGTTTGCAGTTTAATGTCTCTTCACATATTTTCTGGTTCTCAGTGTCATCACACTACTTGCAGGCTGCAGGAGGCATAGAGTCACAAATGATAGATGGCATGGAACATGTCTTCACCACATCAGCACCATTGCGGTTTGGTCGTGACCTTCGCCTCAATGAGGTATTCTGAAAGTGCCAAGTTCTCTTTTGTTCCAGATATCATGGTTCTTCTGTGGTCTGTTTTTTCCTGCAAGTTCTTTAGTCTTTTGATGCATGTCCTAAACTGTTGTTCTGTTCACATTCCTTATTTATGCAAGTTCATCCTTCTTCCCTATTCTGTATTTCTGCATTGTGAGTATGGAGATTTCTTGATGCTCATTAGATTTATCTTCTTATTCCCTGTCAGTGATCAAAGACTTGAGGACTTTGGAGAGGGCTCATTCTCAACATAACTGCTGTTTTTGGCTTTCTATGTGACTTCAGGTCAGACGGTTGCTGGGGTCTTCAAAACCTGTGGCTGTCCGAACTGCAAATTCGCCAGATGTCAGTGATCCTGACATTGTTGTCCAGCAGCAGGTACAAATCTGGGATATTTTTCTGCAATGTTTCTTCCTTGTAGTATATATTTTATGTAAATTGGAATTGTCTGCAACAAAATGTGTCCTCAGGGACCAACAATGTTTCAGAGTACAGCTCTGCTCCTTTAGAAAGGAAGGAGCAGGCTTACTGCATCTGTCACATCTACAATACCTGAGGTACCAATGTTGTCAATGGACAGGCCCAGCTCTGGCAGCTAGCCCAACGAACGACTGCAATCCCGTTTGGGCGAGGGGCTTTCACTCTTGCCACATCACGGCCCATGTTGACTGAGGTGCAGCACGTTCATGTGTCACATTCCATTTCTGTATTTGTAGAACGTGGGTCTGTACCTTGGTCATGGTTGAGAAAGTGTTGGTCTCTTTAGAGTGAGAGGGTGCCATGTTGATACTGTAGTACTCTTATTCTGATGGTTTGCTTTTTTGCAGGCCCTTCCAATTCCAAAACTAGTATTGGCTGGCCGCTTACCTTCTCAACATGATGCAACTGTAAGTTTCAAGTGATAGTAGCAATGTCACTAGCAATTATGCTTCTGCTTTCAAAATTGAATCATGCAACCTGTCTATGAATGTGGCTTCTAAGCACCAGACTTCTAGGCCCCACAAGAGAAAAGATTGGAATGAAAAGGACTCTGAGTCAGTTTCAGGAAGTAAACACAAGCAAGCAACTCCGTTACTATGTGGAAATGTGGCAAAACTTTTCACCTGAACAAACTATAAGCCTGAGAGCTGCATTTGCAGTTTACTTGAAGGTGATCAGAAATGAAGTGCTTTTCAAATGTGACAGGTGAACTTGGATGCAGCAACAGGCAACCTAACTGATGTCACTTCTTGGCCTGAATTCCACAATGGTGTTGCTGCTGGCCTACGATTGGCTCCTGGTCAGGTAGGACTGAAAATCATGATATAGGGATCACTTTAAGAACATAGGTGCAACCAATCCAGATTTGTATGCAGTCAAACTGATGCTTTGATATCTGCACGGGAAAGATCACCTTCAGGATTCTGTTCCTTTATTGTATTCTTGCTGTAATGGAATATGCTGCAGGTTTATCACCAGAAACAGGACTCTTAAAAAACTCTTTTGTTGATATGCAGGCAAAGATCACAAGGACATGGATAGTGTACAATAAACCTGATGATCCTAATTTCTCACATGCTGGTTTGCTCATGGCCTTAGGGTTACATAAGCATCTTGGCGTCCTTGCGGCCACTGATGTCTATCGTTACCTTGCACAGGTTTGAAAATTTTGTTCCATTCTGGTGTATCCTCAGCTTCTGTAGGTGTATGGTTGATAGTTATAAAGAGATGGTGGATGTGTGCATGGATGGGAAAGGAAACCATGATCTCAATTTTTTGTTTCCTGAAATGGAACCCCATAGTTTGAGGGGTAGTTTCCTTTACACTTTCAGCATTTACATAATTCAGACTTCATGATGTGTAGTCCCTGCATAAAGATTTGTCTGCAAGCCAGTCTTCAGTCCTGCTTTCAACATGTCATGAGTGTGCATGATTTGGCGTCTGTTTCAGGAAATGATATTTACTTGTGTGTTCCTTGATAAACTCAAAGGTGGACCATGCCTTAGCATTTATAGTCTTGTGGTTCAGGAACATGAGGCAACAACAGTTGGAGTACTGTTAGGGATGGCAGCTGCTCATCGGGGCACCATGGATCCTGCTATTTCCAAGGTCATCAGCACTGTTTAAGCTCCCCCTTGTGTTGTGAATTTTCTTAGAATTCTGGAGAAGGTCATCTGAATCACTTGATATGTGTATAGATGCTATATCTCCATATTCCTGCCCGCCACCCTCCCTCATTTCCTGAGCTGGAACTTCCAACCCTTATGCAGGTATGTGTTCCTATTTACCCAAATATTACACGTGTAAATCTATTTGGATCTGCAATTCTTGTTGTGGACATAGACAACCATTCTGAAGTCTTCCTTCCACATCATGCTGAACACTGTCACTGTCTTCTTTATACTCCTGTTTCTTCAATTGGTTTTTTGGTGGTCAATGCTTGATATTAATTGCATTTGGTGGATACTTGGCACAGTCTGCAGCCTTGATGGCAGTGGGACTTTTGTATCAAGGGTCAGCACACCGCCTAACAACTGAGATTCTTCTTGTAAATGCATCTGCCTCACTGCAAACTTACAATGTTTCCTTGAAGTGTTATTTTCAGTAATCATCTCTCTTCTATTAGCTACTGAAGTTTGGTGGCTGGTGCATGCAGGCAGAGATTGGGCGCAAACCAGGAGGAGATAATGCCTTAGACAGAGAAGGTTATGCATTGGCAGCTGGCCTTGCATTGGGTCTTGTCACTCTAGGTAATGTATTGTGCCAGCTCAAAGCTGTTAAGCTCCTAAGCCAAATAGTTAAGCATTAAGTGCCAATCAGCCATGTCAGTCTGTCTATCCATTTTGTAGATTTTTTAACGATGCCAATCAAAAGTGCCTAATGCAATAGCCTCAACAGGCCGTGGAAGAGATGCTTGGGGTCTGGCAGATCTCCACATTGAAGATCGCTTACGACACTACATGTCTGGTGGCAGTGAGCCTGCTGATGTATGTGTTATTTCTTAACCAGAAATTTGTGAAGGTCTCTCCCATGTTAAATCTGTACTTGATAGACTTTAGGCTTAGGGGAGTTTGTTAGAGAACTCAATGCAATAATGCACTTCCACATCATTGGTTGTTGAGTCTACAGGATCGGCAGAAAAGATTTGATGGAACAATATCAACCAATTCTCTACCCTCAACATCAAGGAGCTCAGAAGATCAATCCCAAGCAGGTGGTCAAGTAAGCATAGTAAAAGCTGCACATTGTCATTTATTGACTGACATTCAGCAGAAAAAAGGGCATAAACTCACCAATTATCACAGAATAATTCCACCTGGGTTGTTGGTATCCTTCTAGAGGATATTTCAATGGGCTGAAGGATAGCATGGTTAACTTGTGTGCAGATGGAGTAAACCATCATGAATCTTATCTGGTAATATTTGTCTGTGGATCTTTAGGTTATGGAAGGTTCTATGGTGAATTTGGATGTAACAGCACCAGGAGCAACACTGGCTTTGGCACTCATGTTTCTCAAGGCATGTTGTGCTGTGGCTTTTAATTCCTCATTTTTTTCTTTTTTCTGTTTGTTTCACTCTTTTTGTATTCATTTTGGTTTTGCTGGAATGGTTACCTTCAAAAGGCTTACTGTGGAGACTTCTCTGGAATCTCATACATGTGAACTTTCACTCTTAGCAAACTTTCCTCTTTCAGAAGCTCAAATGAACTTTGGTCAGAGGAAGGAAGGCTATTACATTACGTCAGCTAATGCCATCATGACTTGGACATGTACTGGTAATTTTGGCATAGTGTGAACATGTTGGTGTTGATGGGAGAAATAGATCCCTCAGATTTCTTATCAGATATGTGGAGCAGCCTATGATGGTTTGGCAACATGGGGATTAAAGAATAATAATTCCTGTTTTGGCTGCAGACCAACTGTAAAATAGTGGCAGCAAGGCTTGCTATTCCAGACACACACTTTGCTCTTGAATATGTGCGCCCTGACTTCATCCTACTCCGAGTTGTTGCTCGAAGCCTCATTTTGTGGGACAGGTATTTGTTGGCATTAGCCTGCTGCACTAACTCTGAACTGTAATCAGATACTGTACATCAATTTTGGGTACATGGCAAGTCATGCATGCCCCTGATTTGTTCTCAAAATTTTGCATATTGGCAGCTTTCCAAGTCTCAATTCTCTAAATACCCCTGGAAAGTATACCACTATATTACTGTGAGGTGATTTTGTGGGAAAATGGGCAACATTTTTGGTTGTAGCCTTTGCTGCTGCAGAGTTTGAGCCTTTTGATCTTGAAGGAGTAAATAAGAAATTTACTCAAGAAAGATATCTCTTACTGAGATCAGACAAACCTGAAGACAGTAGATGTCTATTTGATTTTGAGTAGAGACTTGTATTCAAACTATTGGTGGGTATTCAAACACTGACAGATATCACTGATCACAATTTGTGCATATTTACTTTGTCCATGCTCAGTGTACAGGCAACAGAAGAATGGATTCAAGCTCAAGTGCCTGGTATTGTGAAGGAGGCAATATCTGTTTCTTCTCAAGGGTTGGGAGCCTCTGAAACACCAATGAATGCTGATGCAGATATGGAGGCTCTTGCTCAAGCACATGTCAACATCCTTGCTGGCGCTTGCCTCTCTATTGGTAAGCAAAATGAGTTAGCTTAAAATCTCTTGGATTGAAAGATGAAGATCTAGCTGTCCTGAAATTCAGTCGGCCAAGAAGAAGCACAGAAAGAGCATCCCAAGTGAAGATTTTACACTCAATCTGTTCCCAGCAGTGAGGGTCTCGAAATTACATTGATGATTCATTATTGTTGGTGGGACCTTCACTGGATATTGAAGATCTGGTTGCCGACAGGACTTTGCTCACATATGTTTAGTCACCAACTCAAGGTTCATTTTTCTTGCAGGCCTTCGATATGCTGGGACAGCAAGTGAAGAAGCACAACAAATATTGCGCCACTATGCTTTATATTTCCTGAATGAGGTTGGCAATAAAACCGCGTCATTTCATGACATATTCTTGACAACTGTGATGTAGAGGGATCCTGTCAAGTTATTTCTTTTCTTTTCTCTCTTAGTTTCTCCGCATAGATTTAGATCTCTTAGCTGAATCTGTGTTATAGCATTCATTTTGATGTGAGTGATTTGACATGTGCAGAAGCGATTGGCAGTGCCACATATTGGAGCCTCTGGACCCAATGCTCGGCGCCACTATGTTGACCGAGGCACTCTTGAGACATGCCTTGATGTTGCTGTTCTTTCCTTAAGCTTGGTCAGTACTCTTTGAGACATGCCTTAATGTTGGTGTTCTTTCCTTAAACTTGGTCAGTAGTCTTTCAGATGCACCTTAACACCTGCAGACAAGCTAGGAGAGTTCCAAGGCTATTCTCATCACTGGGTTGCATCTGTCTTGCAGGTAATGGCTGGCACTGGGCATTTGGAGACATTTAGGGTTTTGCGATACCTCCGACGCCGAAATGATTCAGAGGGAGCAATCAGCTTTGGCAATCACATGGCGGTAATGGTCTGTCTTATATGGTTAGGATCTGTTTCTATGTAGTCTGCTGCATGATTTTCTCTATGTTTGCATTCAGCCTCAAATTGCGTTATACTTCCAGTTAACCTGCATGGATTCATTGTGATTCCAGCAAACCTTTCAAAGCATATCATTAAAATATTCACAGTTACCTTCAAATGTGGAGCTCCTGAAGAAAATCACCTAATTTTGTAGTCCTACTTATTATGTTAACCAGACAACTGAAGCTGCTGTGCTGAGTAGGGCCACTTGGCTGAATCATCTCTATGTTCTTTGGTGTTGGCTTCTTCTTTTCTTGTTTCCATCTCTTCTGTTTGTAACCTTAAGTCTGAAAACAGGACATGTTTTACAGAGTAGGAGCTTTGGTTTGAGTGGTTTCATGGATTTTGGATGCAGATCAGCATGTCTATTGGATTTTTGTTCTTGGGTGGAGGTTGCCTTACTTTTGCAACAAACAATGGTGCAGTGGCAGCATTGCTGATTGCCTTGTACCCCCGCTTCCCAACTGCTCCGAATGACCATCGCTGTCATCTTCAGGTACTACCAACAGCCAGAGCTGGAATGTTGTTTCAATAGGACAGATGTTGTTTGATTGCATTCAGGGGTTCCAACCTGAGAGCATATGTCATGTACCTTTCTGCAGATAACCATCACATGTCTCCTCAACTGCTGAGGCACATTTGCTGCTCTAGCTGGCTCACTTACATTCTTCCCCCATTGGCAAGCTTTTTGCACTGTTGTCTAAAAGTAACCAGCTTGCACTTGTGTATACAGGGTCCCATGCCTTACATGGTCTGTGTTTTTGTGTTAGGCATTCAGGCACCTATATGTCTTGGCCACAGAGGCACGCTGTTTACAAACAGTGGATGTGGACACAGGCTTACCTGTATATGCCCCAATTGAAATGACTATCAAGGAGTCAGCTTTCTACAGTGAAACTACATTCTGCCGTGTCACTCCATGTATTCTACCTGAGCGGTGCTCTGTATGTCTGTTTCACTTCTACTGCATTTACAACTGCGTTATTTTTACTCCAGTTCTAGGACTTCATGAATCCCATTTTCTTTGTATACCTATTGTTGGGTGATTGTATTTTACTTGTGTCTTGCTGAGTTGCAGCTAATGCGTGTGAGAGTTTGTGGTCCCCGGTATTGGCCACAAGACATTGAGTTGCCATGCTTAGGCAAGCCCTAAATTTCAGAGCCACAAACCCTCAGAAAATGAGTTTCAAGCATTTCTTGTCTATAATCTACATATTCATTGTCCCATAACTATGAGGCACCATGTTATTTAGTATCCAAACATAGTGTTGCAATGATTCATTATGACTGTACATCTGTTAGGTGTGTAAGTGAGGAGTATATCATGCAAAGGTTAAGAACAAGCACTGTGCATACTGCCTTGTGAATATGCTGAGGTGATTTCTGGGTTCTTGTTTTGGTGCAACAGACCAACCCTGGTGGGAACCAGGTGCTGCAGAACGTGGCCCTTTTCATGGTGGTATACTTTATGTAAAGCGGAAAGTTGGGGCACGCTCTTATGCAGATGATCCAATTGGTTGTCGCTCTTTGCTATCTCGGGCGCTCCATAAGGTTTGACGCTCTTCTTTAAGAGTTTTTTTTAATAGCACCACTGATGATGGCATTGCTTTCCTATGCTATCAAATTTTGAAGGGCTGAAAAGGCACATGTTTTTGGTGGATCACTTGAACTACATTCCAATCTTGAATTTTCAAGCAAGTTAAGGTTTAGGTTTAGCATAAGTCAGTATGTATATATGGTACCTGATGGAAACTGTGGATGGGAGTTGTGCTTGCACTGCAGCACTTAACATGCATTGATTTGGTTGCAGGATGGTGAAAATGCAAATCTAGAAATTTCAGGAATAGCAATGGGTGAAGGACGGCACTCCAAAATGGACCAGCTCATCAGCACTTTTTCTGCTGATCCTAGCATGCTGGCATTTGCACAGCTCTTTTGTCACTGTTCTCAAAACAGCAAGTAAGTCTACAACCAACAGAGTGGGATTTTCTCCAGTTCTTTCCCACTTTACCTTGTTTGTGTCGGTTCTAAGCCATGTTGTCAGGCTGATCTTCAGGTGTGACCCCTCTCCAGATAGTTCATAGACAGAATATTCTGGGTATGCATAAATTAAATCTTGGAAGGATCCCCTCAAAGTGTTACGGTTCTCTTATTGGTTGCACAGGAAATGATTCTCATGACTTTCATCTTTTGAGAGCTGGTCACCATACTAACACGGGAGGACTTGGTCATTTAGTTTTCAGCCTCTACATACCATAGATCTGGATAGCATAGCAAATTGAGCTAAGATCAGATGGCATAGCTTCTATCTTTGTTTGCAGGAACAGTGCTTAACATGTTCTGATAAACTGGAATATGTGCATTTTGACAGGTTTCAAGGCAAGTTTGAGGATTTCTGCTTGTTAGCTCTTTTTGAATGTGTCAGCACAGACCGTCCAGCTTTGCTTCAGGTCTCTTGCCTTCTGAGCCCCTTTTAGGATCAGTTTCTACAAGTTGACAACAAATGCTAATTATGCAAATAACATAGTTTCTGTAGGACTGACATTTGAACCCATGGTACTTGCAAGAGTGTAGAATGGGCCAGATCTTTACTGCCCACTGTGCACCAAGGCTTTGTTAAGCAGCACTATGGGTACATCTGAAATGGGACAAGCTTATGAGCAGTGATACCTATATGTCAATTCATGCTTGGCAGTTGACTTTACTAACATTTAGGGACCCATTTAGGTCCATTTCCTTATTATAAGGTCATCTCGCAATTCTTTTCAGATTGACTAAGTATGAAAGTATAACATTTAAGACCCCATTCTCTCCTCTGCTTCAAAGCCATGTTCTTTCTTTTATGTTGAAGCTATGTCAGAGGTTAGTCTAAAATTCTCATTTCAACCCTTGTGATCTATCAGTCTTCTTGCATCCTAGATAAGGGAAGGGCATGTAAGACTGCACTGTGTCTAGTATAGGTGCTGACATTTATTTTTATTTGTTGGGAATAGACATATCTAGCTCTGTACACAGCAGTGGAGGCGTTAATAGACAGGGCTACTGGTCGCGGTACCAGCATAAGTGGTATATGCAGTGATTCTCTCTCCCTCTATAGTCTCAAGGTTGGTCAATACTATACCCATTATTGATCTTGGATTTTAAGTTCCATACTGGTAACCATTGGATGACCTTGAGTGAGTGGTGGCAAGGGCAAGAGTGTGGGGAAGATTTGATTACATGTGTAACACAACTGGGCATTATGCAGTGTTGAGTAGTAAAAGAGGGCCTACCAGCTTTGAGATAGTGCTTAAATTCTGACATTGGGGTTTTTGGTTCAACAGCTAGCAATGGCATACAGTGATGTGGCAGGCCAGGACACAGGTGGATCATTAGTTCAACGCACTTTTTTAGCAGCTTTGGCAAAGCGAGTTGATGATGTCCTGAGCAACCCACATATCCTTGCCTCTGACATCCACAACTCTAAATCCAAGACCCTCACTTCAGAGCTCATATCTTACTTGGATACATGGCAATGGCCGTTCAACAGTGCAGAAGACAAGAGGATCCAAAGGGTGCTATTTGCATGTTACTTATGTTGGTATGGAATCCCAAGGCCTCAATTGGTGACCAGTGCTCTTCAGCATTTGGCTCATGAGCTGCCAGGATTCCCAGCCTTTTCAGCATCAGATGTGCACTCTACATTGCCTTTGCTTGCACTAGTGCTGCCAGGCACACCCATGCCTGCACTTCTTCAGATCAATGATTGCCTTCCCTTCTTGTCCCTCACTAAGTTCAAGTGATGCATGAACAAGCAATCCATATTTTAGAGACTTGCTAAAATCAGGTTTGTAGATCTGATTGGTTGCAATTCAATGTTTTGATGTTTTTTCTTTTCAATCATAGGCTACCAAATTGGTGGTGGATGATACAGTTTTACGGAAATATCTGCTGTGTATGACCAAAATGCATTAAACAAAATGCTTCCTACATGCCCATGTCAATCATTTCCATGACCAAAAGATATGTTATTGATGGACAAGACCAGTTGTGTGTGGGTATGGAGAGGAGTGAAGGCGGGTGGAGTGGTTTGTTGTTTTGTGTTTGATTCTTATCTCCAACGTGACACCTAGAAAAAGATGGACTTCTTGAGTGGTTTTCCAATGTGGCACTTCAAAATGATGCTCTTCTTGATCTGCAGGAAGTGTATCATCCTTGCAAAACTGCATTAATTAGCTGCAAACAGTTGTAGAAACACAAAGTTGGCTGATCATCTCTGATGACTGCATTATGATTTTATTTTTGAAAATTCTTTGTCTCTGGTGGTGTGGTACTTTGTGAATTACAACAGAAATGTTCTTTGTGAAAGTATGAATAGTTCCTGAGAAATGGCTAGTGTTTGAAATTGTGTGTTTTGGAAAACAATTTGAGAAATGGTTGATGTTATGATGGTTGTGCAAATGGGTCAATAAAGGGGCCTTGCACATAATCAGCCTCTAGGCATACGATTAACAATCAAAATTTGAAAACCAGTTCTGAAGGCAAAGCTGTGCAGTGAGAAGGTGAAGTGAACATAACATCTTGACTAGAATATGATGAAGAAAACACTGTCAGACACAAGCAAATTGGGGAAAATCACAAAACAAGCCAAAAACTATGTCAAATAATGTTCAAAACTGCACTTTTATATACATATGTTTATGTGGTGCTCTTTAATGGCATGTTAATCATAGCAAGTTATGCTTTATGATTAATATAGATGTTAAGAAATCTAAATTGAACTGTTGAATCTTTTGATTTTGAGTTTTGATTTGAACAAGGACCTTTGAGCAAGTCTTCTATCAAATATTACTAGTTTCACAAAGAGGCCTTTGATTTTCATAATATACAAACTCTTTGATGATGATTTGTTTTGTAATAATAGGGGACTATGAGACACACATAAAAAGCACCAACATATAAGGAATCTATAATCTGATGTTTTTTTTAAAAAATTAAAAAATTGGGTTTATTTGATATTCATGAGTTCTTTATGACATGTAAATGTAATGCAATGTACATGATGTTTTAAAAAAAGTTGTAGCATATAATATAAAATAATAAATTTCAAAGTAATTAACATGTTTGGCATGATTTGAAATTGTGATCATTTTCCAAAACAAAACACAAAAATTAGTGCAAAATCTTACATTTAAAAAAAAATTGTTAAAAAATGATTAACAATGAACATGTGATATATTGGGAAAATTATAATAAGTAAATATAATAATTAAAAAATATTTTGTTAAAAATTCCTTTCTATGAAAAAGTTTTTTTTGACAAAAGGACTATAGTTCTTTGAAACAGGGTCTTTGCTTGCATATAACCCTTCCACCACATTGGGCAACTTGTAATACTCCACCAGTAAGGGCAACAATAGCAATTGTCATAATCACCAACCAACATGGAAGCATTCTTGTGACCTACATAACTGATGACCAATCATATGATCCCAAACCTAAGATCCAACATCAAAGTCAATACATTATGACCCTTTTTTCCTATCAAGTTCATGCAAAAAAAAGATAAAGTAGGACATCCAACACTTGGTGTTTCATTTGGATCTTGAGTTCCTCCAGCTCTTCATCAAAAGCATTTACCTTTAGAGATTAGCAGAGCTAAAAAAAATAATCCAATTTCAGAGTACTTCACAAATGTCCCATATTAGTATGAAAAATTGTAGGACGATTACAAGCAGCCAATGTCCATGGCTCTAATTCAAGATGCCATTCTTCAAGCTGGAATGTATGGAACTTCAAAAGCATTAGCAATCTCAAATGTTGTATTTTGTCAAAGATGTAGATGTGTATGAATCACTACTAGAATCTTATTGCCATTTTAGAATCACTGTAGGAGATGGACAAATAGGAACAAAGAGACACTTCATCAAGTGGGAGGCTGAGGGGAACAACAGAAAGGTTAGTATCTCCAGATGTTAAATAGTTTTCATGCCTGGAAAACATAACTTGCAATTAGGATCATGTTTGAGCTCTCTGTAATCCCAAGTCATGTTCAACATGACCTATTTGAGAGAAGTAAGGTCAATTTTCAAAACAATAACAGAGGGGGTTTCACTAGATTGGTTTGTAAAACTATGAATTCATGTCCTCTTCTAATCTATTTTGTACTGTTGATGCATGGAAATCAACTCCTCTTTCCACCCACACCTTGATCATAACAATCAAGCTTGATAAAAAGTATCCATAATAAGGTGTAAGAAACAACAATGTAATTTCATTATTAATTCTTATCCATAAGATGTATGATTAGAATACCTGACAAGTATCATGATGTTTAGTGTCTCCAATCTGCCAAAGTAATTTTCACAAACCTGTCCCTCCTCACTATCCCTATCACTACAACATTGTCTGTTGCAATGTCGCTATCATGATGTTGCTTTACATACGAAAAAGGTCTATTAGCAGACCCTTTTGAATTTTTTACCCCCCTTGACCTACCAGACTCAAGGGGATCTCAAATCCAGAAGGGTCTGCTGATAGACCCTTCTCGTATACATAATCATTTGAATCAGATTGAAAATTTGATTTCCAGTATGAAAAAATAAAATTAAAATTCAACAATTTTTTACTTCTCTTGTGAGTACTTCTTGGTGCTTGATTTCAAATATTTAAAATCGCATTCTCCAGTGCTCCAATTGCCTTCCCTGCCTTTAACGCCAAAGAGCGGGCTGTAGATGACGGATTCTGTCAAGTGTGGAGTGTGGACCCCATGCTCACCCAAGGCATGCTTACAGCAAAATC
>Ga0209208_10000094_pt1 | contig 86690 bp, 58 predicted proteins | sample S1TSphfallax_3_FD_187694 | JGI IMG/M metagenome (GOLD analysis project Ga0209208, IMG submission 187694) | Host-associated microbial communities from peat moss isolated from Minnesota, USA - S1T2_Fd - Sphagnum fallax MG (SPAdes) (version 2) | ecosystem: Host-associated > Plants > Peat moss >... | reverse complement strand
AGTTTGAGCATTGCTTGGATGTCGTTTCTCTTGTTGCTCTAATGGTGTTCAAGTACAACTTCTCGTTACTACTCAAGTGGTGTTTAGATGTAACTTTTCTTTGTTGTTCAAGCAATGTGGGTTGTTTTTTTTTTTTTTTTTTTTTTTGGCTACTTGGCTTTTTAATTGTTACATTTGTAAGTTGTGCATTGCTTGAAGGGAGCTTGAGGCATTGCTCAACATCTTGCTTGTCATCTTATTGTCCTACTTGACTATTTCTAACCAAGTACCACCTCCAACTTCCAACCCTTCCTTATTGCTTAAATGGGTGAAAGTAGGAAAAAATGAGCTAAAGAATGTGTGGACAATCTTTAAAAACTATTTTTTGAAAATTTGAAAAATCATGGGAAAACTATGTATCAAATTTTTTAAAATTTTTTTAAAATAAATTTTTATACTTTCAAAGTTGGAACTACAAAATTTTCATGAAAATTCACCATGTTTCAAAAGTCATTTTATATGTTTAAAGCACTCAAGAAAAGCATGTGGAGAAGTGGTTTTTTTGTATCAAATTCCTTTTCCCTTATTAAATGTTCACCAACTTGTTTCAATTTTTTTGTGAACTTTAATATATTCCACAAAAAGGGATCCATGTGTTCAAAACATTCAAAAAATAAAAAATACATATACCTTTTTAAATTTTAATCTTTGAATGTCCTTTTACACTATTATAGTGTTGAATTTGTAATCATGGCTCAAAGTAAAGTTATAGATTTGATTATAATGTAAGATTTGATGCAAAACAAATTGAGTTTTTATCATGTTATATGTCATATTTGGCTTCAAATTTAATATTTAGTTTAAAAAATTGTGTGAAAAATGTAGTATAAACCAATAGAAAATTGCCACGTCGGAAATGTAGTCCTTGGAAAGGACTTTAACCTTGGTGCAATTGGCTCCTTTTTTCATGCTTTCACCTAAATGTGTTTTGGTTTTTAAAGTTCTTGTTGCATTAACAATGTTTGAACACAACCTCTTTTTGTTGCTTGTGCATTGTTTGGGGGTGTTTTTAGGATCCTTAGGCATTGCTCATGTTTTTTAAGTCATTCACTATTCGTGGGTTGTTCATAATGTAGCTTGTAGTGCTTATGTTCCTCTTTTGGTGGTTGTTAGTTAATACTTCCCCCCATTTCTTACCTTTGTGCAAGTTGCGTGTATGGATGGTGCATGAAAATCTTCAATCAAAATGTAATTCAACACTTGACAATTTTGCACACAAAATGGTTTTTTTTTCACATTTGTCTATCCTTTTTGTATGCTTAGTTCTTTCATATGTTGTTAGTTGTGGTATGTTTCTTATTTATTTATTTGTTTCGTTTTGGTTTTTTCTTATGTTATGCAATGTTTGTTTTTTTTAAATAATTTTGTTGTGTTTCATTTTGGAAGACCATCTATTTCAATGTAGTTTTATGGTTTGAAGTAAAAGGGAGTGAAGTTTGACTTGCATTCCTAAGCATTATTGTGAACATACAAATCAATTTTGAGCTTGCATATATTATTATCAATATACTTTAAGTCATGCATTATGCATCATTTTAAAAGTGAATGATTATACATTAGATTTTACATTATACTTGTAAATGCTTGACCTTCTCCCCTTCTTTGCATCTTACCACGTTAGAATTAAAATAATAAATGAAAGTACATAATAAAATCTAAATTGAAAAAAAAAAAAGTTTGACTTTCTCAACTTTTGTTTGGTAAGACATCTTACAAATTAAAGATGGAACCAATTTTTCCTAATGAGATTTCCATAAATGAAAATGAAATTAATGTGGATGAAATGTTGGAAAGGTCTAAAACATTGCTAAGTTCCTAGTGAGAAAATAACTATTTAATGGAATTGATTTTGAGAAAAAAAACGTGAACAAAAGAATATGTGGAGGTTTCGTGGAAGAAATTCTTTAAGTTGATCATTTTTGTGTGTGAATGACAAGCCAAAAGTTGATGTCAAGGTGCCATAAATCATGCATTATGGTGTTGGTTAAAGCAATTTAGATGATCTTGCAATTTTGAACCAATGAACATGGTTGAGGAAAAGTTTGGTTTCATACTTCAAGAATAATGGTATAATTCCATTGAAAAAACATGTGAATGTAGAACATGGTTTAATTGCACAAATTTCTGAAAAAGAAATGAACATCATGAAAAGTCTAATTAAAAAACAACTTGGAAAAAAGAGGCCATAGATCTTTTCATGGGGAACTTGGTCCTACTTGTTCTCAAAAATCATTTGCCCATTCAATTTGTTGAAAACATCTTGTTGAAGTGGTTGATAATGAAGTTATGCCCTTATGTTGTTTTCCCTTCCAAAAAAACCTTTTGTAAAGAAATGTTACTAGATTTGGTTGAGGAGACCAAACAACTTTTTGTTTTACCAATTTTAACAAATTGTGTGTCTACCACTTCAAGCTTTTATATTTGGATATCTAAAGGGGCACATGATGTTTTTGCATTGGTTGTGATTTTTGGGGGAGAGGTTGGGTGCCAAAACATATTAAAATTGTGTTATTTGAAGCATTTGAAACTTCAAGCCAAGCTTTGGTGAGAATTTGCAAGATCTTTTAAAACATTATGGTTTGACAAAAAAGATCCTTGCTTATGTCAAGGATGAAGGATTTAATCTAAATACAATGATAGTTATGTGATAGATGCAAAAGATATTAATTATCTTTTGGAGTGGTGCATTTGAAGTGGTGGAGGAAACATGAAACCATGTTTCCATTCATTGGTTTTTGGTTGGACAAATATTGAGGATTGTTGGTTTCAAATTGAAATTGAGAATATTTTTTCTATTGTCAACATGCTGACTAATTTAAGGAGATTTTGACTACAATTAAATAACCTTGAGAAGTTAATCTTTGCGAGGAAGAATCAGTTTACTGATGCTAGGGCTGGTTATACGGCCCTTCTAATTTGATAGAATTGATAGAGTCTAATGTAAGATTAGAGAAGACATTAGAGAAGTTTGAAAACACATTTGAGCAAGATAAATTGAAGGAAGCTTGAGTATTTTTACACATGTATGCAATAATTTTTGCTTCAACCATTCAGATGTTTCAAAAATTTATTTAAATGTTCTTTTGCTATATTCTAAAATTTGTAGTGAAACATTCGGTTCTTGTGTGAGAAAAGTTACCTAAAATACTTGGAAATTTTTGTAAGAACCATTCAAGTATAACCAACTAATCTATCTATGAAGGAAGGTAGTTTGTTTTGTTTTGTTTTGTAGTTATGAGAACCACTGAACCAGGATGCTTCAGATCATGTTCTTGGTGTCTTTTGAAAGCTCTCGACAAGGAGGGGCTGCATGGGCTTGGTTCCATGATATTTGGACTTGTGGTGCAAAAGTTCCTGAATATTGAATGATTTCTTCACTGAAAATTAAATTAAATCGTTGCTGAAAATTTTGGAGGAATTGGAATGCGCCTTTGGTGTTGTTGGAAAGATCTCGACGAGCAGGATTTAATGGAATTTATTTGGTAAGATTTGGATTCAAGATATTGAGTTTGAAGTGATTTCTGTTGCTGAGAATTCAAATAAATTCCAAAAAACCAGGTTTTGGAACGAAAAATCAGTTGAGGACGTGGTAACACTTGGGCCAACAGCACAGGCCACACTGGTATGAATGAAATAAGAACGAGTTGTGAAAGAGGCTGTCTTCGAAATACATGGGAAAAGAAAAAGCAAAACCAAGAAGGGTATTTAAAAGTGGTAATTTTTTTCAGAACCAGCCGGATTCTTACAAAAAAGAAAATGAAAGAACCCAAACAATCCATTACTAAAAAAAGTTGATACCTGCCCAACACAAGATCGGCAACTTTCCTCTCTTGCCAACAGTGTCATGTATTTGCTTCAAGATTTGCAACCAGATATTCCACAACTTCTGCCTACAGAAACAACCACTGAGATAAGGATGTTTCACAATGATATCACCTCACTATTTTGACTCCTCTTGCTTCACCAAGCATCCAACAATACTCAGAGATGAACTAGTTTCCACAAATCCAAGCATCTTGCAATAAACAGATTCTGCTTCTTGGCTCCTCGGGAAGCCCACAACATGATCATTGCTACCCAAACTCCCCACCAATTGTGGGGCTGAACACAATCTCTCAGAAGACCTCAGAGTCCAGAAACCTTCACAAATGCAGAAATTCCAAAGTGGAATTTTCACAGAGCTCTCCAAATGCAAGGTCAAACACAAGATCTCAATGATGGAATTAGGTACAAAAATTGGAACCAGAAATCTGCTGAAGGAGTTGCACAGAAACCGAGTACCAGCAAGCAAAGCCCACCTATTTGCCATATTTGTGAGATTTCCTGCTCTATGTTTTTGCAAATGTACAAAGAAACAATGCAGCAAACATCATCCAGTGAAAACCATGAAAACTCACTCACTGCATTACTCCTTTGTCAAAAGTGAAGAAGTGGCATCTCATTGCGCTAATGCTCAGTGTGGGAGTACATATCAAAACACAGGAATCATGATGATGAAAGAAGCAATGACCTGATTGAATACCCTAGAAAGACAGAGAGAGACAGAAGGACAAGACTCTGTTTGACCTAAATCTTGAGAGGGGACTCTAGACCATTCCTAGTTTGCTGACAAGGGGTTTTTTTTCTTCTTCTTCTTACTTGACGCTGCACTTGGCTCCGGCAGCTTCGAGGGTCTTCAAGGCTTCCTCCGCCTCCTCCTTGGCTACTCCCTCCTTCACTTTCTTGGGAAGAGACTCAATCAAGTCCTTGGCCTCCTTGAGCCCCAAACTAGTGAGTGATCTGACGGCCTTAATGACGGCAATTCGGGCAGAGCTCGGGACCTCATCCAAGAACAAGTCAAATTCCGTCTTCTCTTCCACAACAGGAGCAGCTTCAGTAGCAACCCCGGCTGCTCCTCCTCCTGCCACGGCTCCAGCAGGGGCGAAGGAAGCGGCTGTGACGCCAAGCTCCTCTTGCAACCTGTCCGTCAAAATTCGGGCTTGCTCAAGAGTCAAGCTCTTGACTTCCTGAACTAGTTTTTCAATATCGGCAACGGCAGCCGCCCGGGCAAAGACCAAGCTCCGTCTCCTTGCGCCAAAGCTACTCCTGTTGTTGTGATTCATTCTCATCTGGTTGAGCTGCTTCTCGCCGCCGCAGAATCCAGTTCTACCGGTTCTAGAGGAGAAAGCCACAGGTGTAGTAATCCCCTGGGTACCACCACCCAAAATCCTCACCTGGGCAAGAGCCGCCATTGCTTCGAGATCAGTAGAGAAGCCGAGGAGGCGCTGGAGAAGCGATGAGCGCGCGTGCGTGCTGCAGCACAAGAAGAGAAGACAACACTCTCTCTCTCTCTCTCTCTCTCGCGCAGAGACACTGAAGGGGATAAGACGATAACGAAGACTGGAGACCAGGGTTACTGGTCCAGCCGGTTCCCCATCCAACCGGCTAACACCGGTTTCTGGACAGTTGATGGATGAAGGATAGATAGATGAGCTTTTCTTATTCTGTGGATGCTAACGTACCGTGCCTAGTAGTCTACCTTGGCAGCTTCCACACCAATTCAATTATTTTGTAGAAATATTGAGATTTAAAAAAATACCTTAGTAGGTACCCTGGCCCAGTTTTTTAAATTTTTTTTATAAAGAACTTAATGAGTTAATAATTTAAACTATAATTAATTAGAAATAAATTAGAAATAAATTCTTAAATTAATTAATTTTACATATAAAGTTTTGTAAAATTTGTAATTTGTGAGGTAAGGTGGGTTGTTGATCATCTACAAGAGGACTTAGCCAAATTTGGCTATATGTCAAAAAGACAAGTAAAAAAGTTTAGGTTCCATGCTATAGTTTTGCATCATGCTAAAACCTAGTTATTGTCTAAATATGGTGATTTCAAAATGTTTTTGGAATCATTTTATGTGGTGATAAAGAGCCATTCCTCCCCTCCCCCACTCAACCTTTTTTTTTTTCTATATTAGGGTGCAAAATTTGGACAAAAACAAGTTCACTAACTTGGGCCAACTCAACTCTAATTATATTGTTCAAAATTCAGATTTTTTTGGAGGGAAAATAAAAAATTTGATGGAGTATTTGAAAATATATCACTTGTGGAAATGGAATCGTCAAAATTACTTAATTATTCAACAGACATGTTTCAAAGTGACCAAGGTATTACTATATACTTTTCTCAAAGAAAACGATTTTGTGAAGGAAATTACATAAGATATTTGAATATACAAGACTATTTCATTTTGACATGGAATTTCTAAATTTAATCTCAATTCCAATGATTTGTTGAAGCCAGTTTATGTAGAATAGTTTCGGGTTCTATAAGTCATCCTTTTAAATAATAATTCCAAATTAGAATGTGTTTAGTTGACTCCCAAGTAAAGGGGGAATGGAAAGGTGTATATTTTTGTATCTATGTTTTTTCACAGTTTTTTCATATATTATTGCCATAGTCATAAGCAAATTTTCAATAAAATTTGCACCAAGTTACATCCCAATTCTCTTCAATTGAATCTAGATCTAATTTAATTTGAATTCAATGAAACTTGAATTTGATGGAATTTGAATTTCATTTAGTGTATTTGAATTAAATTAATTTTTTTGGATTCAATTCAATTTGAGTTAAATTAAGGAATTGAATACAATTCAATTCAAGTTGCATTCAATGTCATTCAATATTTTCATTCAAATGGAACATAATAAAAAACATGTTTGTTGGGGTGATCATGGTGTGGTTGTGCCATTGGCTTAAGTGTGAATAATAAAATTAAATGAAAAGATGTCCTAAAATTATCTATCAAAATATTGGATGTTACCTTGTAAAAACCATCCCTTTACTATAATGAAATAAGGTTGGAATAACATTGTGAACATGAACTAAAAGAAGAACAAAATCTTGAGATTTATGATACATAGTTTGATGTAAGAATCAAAATTTTATATGAATACCTTAAAATATACAATGTCATTGCTTTTGGTGAATTTTGTTTAGGGAAAAGAAGTTTTAACGAATTGACTATGAGAAAATACAAGTGTTCAAAGGTCTAAACTTACATATTTTACAAATTGTCCTAGTGACTTTTTTATTGTCATAACACAAGCAACCTTCATAGGGATTTTTTTCGGAATAAATTTGAAAGGTATTTCTAATGTGGTTGGTTGTAATATGATTCTAAGGACACATGTTTTTTCCTCTAACAATGTTAGTTAACATGTGTACTTCACTAACATGATCATTCAAACATGTCACTATGAATTGAAATCCATTACAAAGTCCATGTTTTGGAGTATTATTGTAGCACAATATGATGGGACATCCAACTTTAAAATGCAGCTTCCAAGGTGGTAGTTTTGGCAAGTTAATTTTTTTGAGATACCCAATAGGATACAAATTATGGTAATTAGCACCTATTTCAAAATGGGCAACATTTGCATTGAACAATACTCAAGGAACTATAGGAAAAATGTTGATCATGTCATTGTTGATACTATCAACAATGTCATTTTGAGTGGATAAAATGATGTGATTTTTTAAGTCTTCATTGGTGCGTGAATTTATATTTTGAGTATCATTATATACAACTTGAATGAGTGATAATAAATTTGGTTCATGTAGCATTGGTTATGGAAGAACAATTTTGTCATTTTCATTGATTAGAATGTGGTCACTTTCAACTTTGAATAATCAATTTGCAAATTCTCAAATTTTTAAAGACGTTGAAACCAAATGCATGCTTTGTCGTAACCTCAATATATGTACACCATAACAATTACCTTCGATAATGGATGTTGTCATAACCTTTTAAAGGTTATTCACAAAATGTTAGATTGTCACCTTCAATAAAAAAAACCACCAAACCCAATGACAATTAACCCAAGGTTCATGTATCAAGAAAAAAACATCTTATGTTACAAAAATTTGCATAAATCACCAAAAACATGATAATAAATAAGAGATCTACTCAAGTGCAAACATAGAACTTTATTGAAAGGAAACTATAACATGATGCTCACAACACAAAACATAACATCAAGAACTCCTCAAGGTTCTTGTCACATGAAATACACAAATTTGTGTAATGAAGAAAAGAAAAAAAACCCATCAACACCAAGGTATTTAATTACAAGAACAAACCACAAATAACCAAACTAATATAAGTAAAAAAAGTAATTTAACCTAATGAAAGCAACCTAGTTACTTTCCTACTCTAGTAACTAATGAAACCTAATTAGTTGAGCTTGAATTTTCAACACTCCCCCTCAAGCTCAAATCCACTTCTAGTACACCAAGCATTTGTCGAAACTTCTTTAGCTTGTCTATACTTAAAGCCTTTATGAAAATGTCAACAACTTGATCTTCAGTACTGACATGAATAAGGTCGATTTCTTTTGCTAGAATTTTTTCTCTTATAAAATGGTAGTGCACCTCAATGTGCTTTGTCCTAGCATGATAGACTAGGTTGTTAATAAGTAATATGCTACTGATGTTATCACAATAAATGACAACAAGAACATCCACTGACTATCCCAAATCTAAAATTAATTTTTGTAACCAAACTATTTCACATGCAACAATTGTTGCACCTTTGTATTCTGCCTCCGTGCTTGATAATGCAATTGTTGGTTGTTTCTTACTACTCCAACTAACAACACCACTTCCAAAAGAAAACATGAAACCATTGGTTGATCTTCTATCTGAAACATTACCAGCCCAATTAGCATTCGTGTATCCATGTATTTATAACTGGCTTTTGATTTCATAAAAAATTCCACATTGCAAAGTATGTTTTATGTACCTCAGTATGTGCCTCATTGGATCCAAATGTGGCTTTCGTGGTGTTTGTATGAATTGACTCACCACTTTAATTGCATAACTCAAATTTGGCCTTGTGATGGTCATGTAAATTAAACTCCCCACTATGCGTCTATACATAGTGGTATCCTTCACAAGGTTTCCTTCATTTGCACTTAACTTCACATTTTGCTTCAATGGAATTGAAATGGGTTTGCAACCCGTCATCCCATATTCAGATAATTTGTTCAAGGCATATTGCCTTTGTAGTAACCATATCCCTTTGGTGGATTGGATTACCTCAATGCCGAGGAAGTAACGCAACTCTCCCAAATCCTTCATCTCAAACTTTTGCTTCAAAAACTTTTTCAAATCAAAAATGTCTACATCACTATCTCCTATGATAATCAAGTCATCAACATAGATGACTATGACAACAATCCCATGATCTGTCCTTTTCACATATAGTGAAAAGTTTGCATTGGATGTTTAAAATCCACTTGTGACAAGGTACTAACCTATCTTGTCTAACCAAGCTCTAGGTGCTTGCTTCAAGCCATACAAAGCTTTCTTCAACCTACAAACCAAATTAGGATGTGTTTGGTCCACATAACCTGGTGGTTGTTCCATGTACACTTCTTCTTGTAAATCTTCATGAAGAAAAACATTCTTTACATCCATTTGATGTAACGACCATCCTTTTGTTGTTGCCATAACAATGATTGCTCTTAAAGTTGTCATTTTGGCAACTGGACTATAGGTCTCTTCATAGTCTATGCCATAAGTTTGAGCATAACCTTTGGCCACTAATCTTGTTTTGTATTTGCTCTTAGATCCATCTACATTGTGCTTGACTTTGTACACCCATTTGCACCCAATTGCTTTCTTGTCCTTTGGTAAAGCTACTAATTCCCAAGTAGCATTAGCATCCAATGTCGCCATTTCTTCATCCATGGCATTATCCCATTTAAGATTTCCAACCGCCTTTTCAAAACAAGTGGGTTCAACCTCTTGTATAACTCTCACCATGTATGCGTAATGGTGAGTTATAAAGCCATCATATGTGAGTCTTTGTACAAGATAATTGATTCGTGTGGATTTTTGTACTCCATTGTTGTTGTCGAGTGTTTTCAAAGCTTTTTTGGCCATTTGAGTTCCAAGAGTAGTAACTGAAGATATTTTTGATTCTTCACCCACATTTTTTTCTGAATCACTTGACTCATCATCTACATGAAGATTTCTAGATGATGTTTGAGAACTACCATCTACAATGTTTGAAGATCTTAATCTTCCTTTCCATGGAGTGCTACTAAACCCACTAATTGAGGACTCTTGTGGTCCATTAATTAATTGTGATTCTTGTTCCACATTTGATGGAACATCACCATTTCTAGCCTTTCCATCTTTTGTTATCTTCAATGGTGGGTACTAGTTAACCATCTCATCAAACACAACATGTCTACTCACTTGCAATTTCCGAGTGGAAGGGTTGAAGCATCTATATCCTTTTTGTTCTAAGGAATATCCAATGAAGATACACTTATTAACTTTTGGATCTAATTTTGATCTCTTCTCACTAGGAACATGCACATGTGCAATGCAACTAAACATTATGAGGTGTGAAACATCTGGTTTCTTGCTTGTGAATTTTTCTTCAATTTTCATGCCATGAATTGTTGTTGTGGGTGTTCGATTCATGATATAGACTGTAGTTGCTACCACTTCAGCCCAAAAGTAATTTGGCAAATTCTTCTCATTCAACATGGCACATGTTATTTTTGCAATGTGCCTATTTTTCCTTTCAGCAACTCCATTCTGCTATGGGGAGTAACTACATGAATATTTCCTTTGAATTCCATGTTCCTTCAAGTACTCACTGAATTCATTTGAAAAATACTCTCCCCTTCCATCGGACCTTAGGCACTTGATGTTCACACCCTTCTCCTTCTCCACCATTTCTTTGAAATTCAAAAAATGTTGAAACACTTCACCTTTGTGTTTCATGAAGTAGACCCACACTTACCTTGTGTGGTCATCAATGAAACTCACGTAGTACTTGCATCCTCCAATGGATTCTGTCTTCGTGGTCCACACATCCGAATGGATCATTTCCAACGGTTTGGAACTTACATGAGTTGTTTGAACTGGGAATGGATGCCTAGCTTGCTTCCCCAATTGGCATGCTTCATAAACTTCTGACGTCACTTCTTCTATTCCAAATTTGGGAAGACTTCCAACAAGATTTTGTTTCTCCATCAGTTTGAGACGTTAAATTTAACATGGCCAATTCGCTTGTGCCAAATTCCAATGTCTCCAGCTCCTTTTCCATGTGTGAATAACATGGAATTCACTTCAGGCATGTTCACATCCAAGGTGAACTTTCAACCATTCCTTTGTCCTTTGGCAATCAATTTGCCTTGGTTCTTCATGTCTTCCACAAAACATCCATTTGGGTTGAATGTCACTTGTAAACCTTGTTCCACCATCTAGCCTACAGAGACCAAATTTTTTGTTATGGTTGGAACATGAAGTATAACTTTTAAGTACTTTGAATGCGCATCTTGCATGGACAATGGCACCTTGCCAATTTGTGTGATGGGATGTGCAATGTCATCACCAATTTCCACAAAACCTAGTGTTTTCAAATCCTTTATGTCTCTAAACCATTCTCCATGACTAGTCATATGATTTGAAGCTCCAGAATCCACATACCAGACATTGTTATTTGATACTCCTCCTATCATTGAATTTGCCATGTGCTACATCACAAACAGTTGCTCATCACCTTGATTGCTAGTTGATGCATAATTCCTTGTTGCAGCTTTCCATTTCGTGCATCATGTTCCCTTTGATAACAATTCTTTGCCATGTGCCCAGGTTTCCCGCAATAATAACAATTTGAGTCGCTATTTGGTTGTTGACCTTGATGACTTCCACCATGATCTCCACGACTTCCTCTTCCTTTAAAGTTTCCTCGTCCACCTCCATGAAATTGACCTTCATGTTGATGATGTCCACCATGCGAGCTTTCGTGTCGGCTTCGAAATGAGGTTTTAGCACCTCTACCTCTACTTCTATTAAAATTTGAGTCGAAAACACTTTCTTGTGATCCTCCATTGGATGAGGTACCAACAACTCTCATCTCTTCACTTATAAATAAGGTTATTAAGTCTTAGAAATTAGGAAATGTTTCTCAAACTACGATTAAAGTACGAAAATAGTTATAGTCTTTTCCAAGACCATTCAAAGTCATGGCCATTACATCTTCATCATTTACAGGGGCTCCTATAGATGCAAAAGCATCTGCAAGGTTTTTCACCTTTGTAAAATAGTCACTGATGTTCATCTATTTTTTTATAGATTATGTAACTTTTGCTTGAATTGCATTTTGTGAGCTTGTGTATTGGTGCTATACATTTTCACTAATGTATCCCAAGCTTGCTTGGGTGATTTTACATCTTGAATATGCACAATCATGGAATCGGACACACTCACAAAAAGCCAATACAAAATTTTCCTTACTTTTTCATGCCAAGTTTTATTGGCTTGAATTTGTTGTTGTGTGGGGTTTTCTAGGAGAGAAGGTTCTGTATCATCACTAGTTATGAATTCCCAATAACCTTTCCCCATCAAGAAATTCATAATCCTAAATTTCCACACTTGGAAATTGTTCTTGTCTAATTTCTCAATTGCAATTTGAGAAATACCGTCCACCATCTCTCAAGGCAACACTCAATGTCTTCTTAGTGTTTCTAGGATTGGGATTAGGGTTTTCTTTCCTTAGGTTTCTAGGATTAGGGTTAGGGTTAAGGTTGAACAAGATGGACCTTGCATATGTATGTATGTTTCGAGTATTATATGAAATTTTATACTATACATAGGTTTTACATATATGTACGTATTTCATATAATATCTTGTATGGTATTAAGTACATGATTACATACTAAACTTTTGTATGAAGGTCTTGATGATGTATTTGCACTTCCCAATCTTCAAACTCCTTCCTTCAAGTACTCCCAAGTTGCATTTGCTCCACTTCAAAAATTTGTTTTGATGTCTTCTCAATGTAAACTTTTGTCACAACAACTTTGCAAAGCTACACCGCTCACACATGACCTTGAATCCTTTTGAAATTTTTTTGAAACATGAAAAGTTATGTCTACTACTGTCTCTCAAAATTTTAGTTCATTTAATTTCATATAATGAGAGATCTTGCTACTTCCTTGAAGTCACCTCAAACTGGGACCTGAACACAAAATGACTTACAATTCGCTTTCAGCAATTCCAAACTCCTTGAGATTTTGAAAGACACGTAAGATATATGTCTTCTATATCTATTCAAAATTTTAGCTCTATTGGTGACAACCACAAAGAGTTATCACTCTCAAAAGAAACTGACTTCAAAACTAAGGTTGAAACTTTAGATATTTGAATTTTTCTCAATACTTATCCAAATGACTTGAAATTTAGATATAGTCCTTTATGATCTATAAGATCCCAAAATTGCAAATCCAAAAAAGCTCAAAGAAAGGAGATATGATCAAAAAACCAGATCTGACACAAAATTTTCAAAAACTCATAACTTTCACAAAACACATCCTTTTCTTTTGAAAATTTGAGAATAGAAGCGTCTTATAGTCTTCTATAATCTCTTTTAGTTTCACTCCAAGATCTTTTCACAGTAGATCTAGATCTAGACTTAAAGATCTAACTTCCACAACCCTTGATATGTGGATCTCCTTTCACTTCTTTTCTTTTCTTTCTCTTCACTTCTTTCCTTTCCCCATTTCTCTTTTGCTTGACAAACTCCTATGATATGATTAGAGATTCTCAACTCTAGTTCTAGAGACTTTTTAACTCTAAATCTCTTTCAACTTTCTCATCAAACAACCTAAGCTCTGATACCATGATAACAAATAGGAGATCTACTCAAGTGCAAACATAGAATTTTATTAAAAGGAAACTATAACACGATGTTCACAACACAAAACATAACATCAAGAACTCCTCAAGGTTCTTGTCATAAGAAATACACAAACTTGTGTAATGAAGAAAAGAAAAATAAACCATCAACATCAAGGTATTTAACTACAAGACCAAACCACAAATAACCAAATTAATATAAGTAAAGAAAGTAATTCAACCTAGTGAAAGTAACTTAGTTACTTTCCTACTCCAGTAACTAATGAAACCTAACTAGTTGAGCTTGAATTTTCAACAAAACAATCATCAATTAGTTGGTAAACCTAACCCTAATCCTAGTCTTAAGTTCAAGGACCCCTAGTTCATTTTGTGCTTACATGCATCGAAGAATGCAAATTTGAAAACTTTGGGCACGTATTTTAAAGTGACATACCACAACATTTCCACTAAGTACATGCATTGGAAGGAGGTCCAAAAGGATTCCATCTCATAAAGACTCACATCAATATCACCTATGATTTTTTGCACATTAGAGTTCCTTGACATCAAATCTCATCAAAACAAAATCCACACTACAACCAAAAAAAAAGGAAATGAGGGTTTTTTGCATCATTCAAGGTAGGTGTTTCACCTTTTAACTCCATTGAGATTAGAAACCCCCCCCTCCCCTTGAAAATCAAAATTGGAGCCCAAAACAATAATCATACCTTCAAAGCAAATTAGATGGGTTAACATTTGCTCATTGCCTATGGTTTCCCTTTTTCCATCCCCTACTCTTGTTGTGTGATGTGTAATAAGAGAGTGAAGTCTATTGCTTTGTGTATGAAAAGAAAGTAAACTATAGTTTGTGACAAGATTTTAAGTTAGGAATTTTGTAAATAAGGTACACACTATTAGATGGGTGGGTATTTAAAAAAAATAAGTTACACCCTACCTATTTGGGTTTAGGTGGATTTCATAAGACTATACAAATTTTTGTAATAATGTTCACAATGCACATTCGTGTTGTCTTGGTACGTATGATGGAATGGGCAAGTGATTGCCCATTATGCTAAGTAAATTCTCCTATTGAATTTATTGGGGCCAAGATAAGCAACACACCAAACGTAATGTGTGGTTATGGGCCTATTCCATGATGTAAACATCTTTGGTAAATGACTATGACATGCCATGAATTGATTGTGGGAATTGTAGTTGGATTTTCATGGGAACAACATTGAATGTGAGAACAAAAGATGGGAACGTCTTCCATACATTATAGGTATTTACTCTTTTTGTAATTTCAACATTGGGGAACATGTATTGTGGAATAGGCCCATGGTTGCCCATCTTTTGGGAACTTATGAACTTTGAATGAACTCGTTGTTATTATGACTCATGGAACATACATTTGATGAAACCCTACAAAAATTTATTAATAAACAAACCATAGATTTGGAACATGTACAAAGGAATACGAAAAAGGAAAAGGGATAAATTACATGATGTCAAGTTAGCTCGAACTAGATGTCAAAATATCTCCATGTCAAAAGTTTATCGCTTGTAATAGGTCGGCCTTTTTTTTCCATGTCAAAAATCGATTACTTGCAATAGCTTGTCATGGTGATTAGAGGAAGTTGGGAAATAGTTTAACCTATAATTATTGTCCAACTTAAGATGTGGACATCTTGCATCTTTTGCAATGTGATTGAAATTTTTTTACGCAGAAAAGTAACCAAGACAAAAAGATGAAGGCCCTTTGACCCTTTCAAGTTCCAAATGGCATTAGCATAATCTTGTAAAAACACATTAGCCTGTTTGTGCAGATATCCAAATACTTCAAACCTTAAAGGGAGGAATTCATTAGTGGGGTGTTGGTCACGATAACTCCTTTCTTTCGCTTAAGCCACATTGGAGATGAAAAATCCTTGTGCAAGGTTTGGAAAATAGATTTGTTCGTGTTGGGTTGGTAATGACAGCATCAACTAAAGTGCAAATGCCATTTTTGGTGAGCACAATGTTGAATTGTGGACAAGAGGAGTTGAATGTGGTTGAAGGAAGCACATGTAGTTAATTTCATCCCACATGGAAGCCAACATTTCACATAATGGCAACAAAGGTGTTGTGAACTACATCATGCGTTCCTGTGCATTCATTGCCATGAGCACAATGCAAGAGGTGGATACCATAGGGTCAATGAGATGTGTGCACATGCATTGAATGATACTTCTAATTGAAAGATGAAGTAATCCAAGTCGTGTTTGAAACACCATGGAAAAAATGGGTAAGATAATCAAAAGGCTGGGAAGATTAGTTGAATTGTAAGTTAAGTGCCCACTCCTAGGCCAAAACATGATAAAATTCAGGCATGATGGGTTTCAGATATCTCGTCAGAAAACATGCTGGAAATGGCATGATGGTGTAAATGCTTAGAGATGGGATTTTGAAGTCAAACCATTTGTTGCCCGATGAGTTGTTCAAATGGAAAAAAACACACACGAACTGGGAGTGGCAGAAGATAACATGTTGCCTTGAAATGTTGCTAGAAAAGAAAGGTGTTGATTCGTGCTAAGGCTTCAAAAAGGAAGGATTTTGATTAACCATAAACTTAGTAGTTATTATTAAAATTAGAAGGGCCCAATTCCTTAAATAGGTTATTGAGGTGATGGTGGCTATCAATATGAGTTTGATGCCACCAAAAGTTATTGGGACAAAGGTTTGTTTATGGGTTAGAGGTCTTTCTAGGTTATTAAAGGATCTTAAACCCAAAAGGCACCCAAACATTTGAAAGAAAGAAGGGTCGAAATAAATAAGGGATTCTACGGAAATGGAGAAAGGAGGTGTGCATCATAAGAGATATGATGGCCATTGTATGAATCAATGGGTTAGAATTCCAAAGGTTACATGAACATCGCCCATTCTAGGGGGAAGGTCCACATGTCAAACATCCACTAGCATGACATCTTTGATGAAAGATGATGTGAATGATGAGGTACCCAATGGAACCCTAAGACTTTAATTCCTTTTAATGAGGTGGTAAACTAGGATGGGGTATTGAGGTTAGGTGGCAAGCCATAACATGACCATGTTACACATTTATGAGGTTAAATAAAAAAACCTATCGCATGGAGTTTGTTTTAGAAATGCTCATATGTAGATGATACAATTGAAGGGGACCTATGATGTGAATGTCATCTATAATGGATGGAAATAAACAAAAAAGGGAAATGATTAGCCTTTTAATGGTTAAAGGAAATAGTGCTCCCCCCCAAGGGATCACCTTGATGGGTTCCCATGGCAAATAGGATGATTATGACATCGCCTTCACAATGACAATGATTATAAAATAAAGGAGATTCAAATGCATAGAATGCATAAACAAAGGGGATGAATTGTATGATGTTTCCACATGTTACACGAAATTCTTGAAATATGACCATTTTTGACATTGAATTGAAGGTGTTTGCCATGTTTAGTTGGAGAACAATTTAGTCGAGGTGAAAGTCCATGGTGTACTTTATCACGACCTTAACCTTAGGCTCGTGACCAAGGCAACGGGTATGGAAAGGTGAAGGCCAAGAGTGCAACTCGGGAATCACATTCACATTCCCGAAAGTGTGGGAGAGTGTGAGGGAATGAGCCCACACATTCTCAAGTGGGTTCCCACTTTGGGAGTTGGAGTCCTGAGGGACTTCCGAATTTTCAAAAAATGATTTGAAGGGTCAGAACTCATTGGATTGAAAAAATCATTATACCATTGGAAAGCTCTTGAAATGTAAATGTCTGAAATGAGTTTACATGATCCATTTGAATATTTACAACACACCTTATGGCCAAAAGAAGTGTCGGGAGTCAAAATGTTAATTTGACTCACGACCATTAAAAGTCGATAATCGTTTTGAATTACATGCGTGCAAGGGGCATGTCACATATTGCATATCGTTAAAAAAATCTTGAAGAGGGTGATAAAAAATGACATTTGGGTGTAGCCCCTGTGGCCAATCACAGATAATATTATAAAGGGGAAAGGTGGTGGAACTTTAAACCCCAAACCTCCAAGTTTAGACCATGGTGTGTCTTGTGAGTTTGTGTATGCCCGTGATTCGTTCGTGCACTAAAAATATTGCAACTATTCATTAATCAATTTTTTGTTTAGTTTATGCAAGTCCATATGAATAATTGACCCATTTTTCATTCGTCTTAATCCCCATCCCATAGCTTTAGCACACCCCTCTTATTTTTGAAATGTTACAAGCTAGGGAGCGTACCTTAATTCCTTCTTCTTCCATTATTTGCACATTTGAATTTGCATTTGAGTCTTTCAAAGAGTTTGGCGGTGCGTCACACTTAATGCCATGGATTATTGCTTCAAAATTACCTTTAGTTACAATTTCAAATTAGTGTGGGGAAAAATGTGTTGCAAAGGCGTTACAAAATTGAAGGCATAAAATGTGGCTTGTGAGTCAATATAACGTTTCCTACACTACAATGAGACAAACTCCATTTGAAAGACGCACTCCCAACTCCTTGAAGGATTCGAAAGTGAGTCCAAATAGAAGACAATATAAGGGGGAGGAGTTGGGGCACGTTCCCTAGCTCACAACACTTTGAGGGGTAGAAGGGCGTGTTGAAGCTCCGGGATGGGACTAGGAAGAGTTGACAAGCTTTATTCACTCACACGAGCATGCACACAACCCACACAAAGTGGTTAGTGCATAGTTGGAGCACCTTTGGTGCTAGGACAAGTCACGGGCAACACGGACACACAAGACTCACCACGGCTTGGACTTGGGGGAAGCCACCACCTTTCCCCTTATAGTATACTCTGCACCTCTCCACGGGGCCTACATCTAAATGGTTTTTCTCTCCCGGGACTCCCACGAAATCGCGTTAACTAGGACTCCTGCGACTTTGGAGCCCCATAACTTTGTGAGTAGACCTTGGATCGAGGTGCGGTCTAAAGCAAAGTTGTAGCTTTCGTCAAGAGCTTTTAAACGGTATGTCGAACGTTGTCTGTAGCTAAGTAAATCGGGTCAATTCCCGACTTTTTCTGGTCGGGAGTCAAACTACCAGTCTTTTGGCCATAACTTGTGTTTTAGATGTCCAAATGAGCAATGTGAGCACATTTTAGACATTTGCGTTCCGATATTTTTTCAATGATATAAATAACGCCACAAGCCATTGAGTTTTGACCCCTCAAATTGCTCTCTGAAGTTTCGGGAGTCCACCGGGACTCCATTTCCCAAAGTGGGAGTTGCCTTGGGAGTGTGAGGGTTCACTCTCTCACACTTTTTTACACTCCCGGGAGTATGTGATGTGACTCCCGAGCTTTTTCTTGGCCCGCACCCTTGCAACCCCTTGGCCTTGGTTGTGAGCCCAAAGCTAGGGTTGCGACACTTTCAAAAAGTTTGGGGGTGCATCACACTTGATGCCAGGGATTATTGCTTCAAAATTACCTTTAATTACAATTTCAAATTAGTGTGGAGAAAAATGTGTTGCAAAGGCATTACAAAATTGAAGGCATAAAATGTGGCTTGTGAGTCAATACAACGTTTCTTACACTACAATGAGACAAATTCCATTTGAAAGCTTGGTCATGGCTAAGAGGCGGGTTGTTCCAAGGACATGTGTAATTCAAGGTGGAATGTGAACTTGTGTGATATGAGAATAAAATTGAAATAACTAAGGGAACCCATTCTAAGTGAAAATAGACCTGAAGGTGTTCAAAAACCATCCCAAAAAGACCACTTGCTGATAAATGTAACATGCGTTGGAATGTCAATTTTAAAAAATAAATAAATAAATAAATTAAAGGTTTTAATTTGGTTCGTAGTCTTTGAAGAAAAATGGGAAGTAGCCATCTGATTCAAGGTATAATGTAGTGAGAACTAAGGTGGTGTTGGAGGATGTGCGTGCAAAGGAAAATGGTGCCAAAACATGAGTTGTTTGAAAGTATTTCCCTACACATCCAAGAATTAAACTATGGAGAAAATGTTTATGAGCAGGAGGATCATGTCGAGGAAAACGCATTTACCTTGAATTTGTTGCCAAAGCTTGGGCTTGCAACTCTTTTTATAAGTTTTCCTAATTGCCCACTAGAAAATGCTTAAGTCAAATCCATGTATCCTTATGCCATGTTGCCCCACCACAAGGGGGTGAAGTGAGATACCATGTTGGGGTAACAAAAGAAACAAGTGTCAAATTGCCATATCATAGGGATCTTGTGCTAACTTATTTAATGGAAAATGAAATGCCACTTGTACATCATGCCATAAAGTGGTAGGGATGTGGTTATATAATCCAAAATTGCAAATGCTTAAATGAAAGGACTCAAAGACATTTAATGATGAACACAAGTCAAAGTTGATGTAGTGGGGTGGGAATAAAGGAGGATATTGAACTAAGATGGTCACAAGGCTTTGGATTAAATGAATTATATGCATGATAAGAATGCTAATGATGAGATAACCTTCGTTAATAAATTGATGCAAACACAAGTGGGGTAGAAGACTTTAGGTGGAAGTTGTAAGCATATTGAGGAGATGGGGGTAGGTTGGGGGGGTTGATCATAGGAAACTATAGGGGTTGATAGAATGGAAAGGGAAAATGTTTTACATGTGCATGATTAAGGGGGTTTGGGAACGTGTAGGGTTGGGACGTCTCATTCATACGAAGGGCTAAGTGTTGGTAAGGGGAACTAATAAGTGGTGTGTGATTTGTTAAAATGGGAGGGGGAATTAATGGGTGATTCATGGTTTGAATGGGGATGAGGTGGAGGATGGGTTTGTGGTGGCTCATGATAAAACAAATGGGTGATGGGAACTATGAAATTTGATGAAACATGATGAACAGTGGAACATGGAACGTTTGGTGCCAATGAAAAAAGACATCTACTAAGAACATGGCCCCCACTTTCTAAAGATTGAATATTGCCATAAAGTAATCCAAATCTACAAAACAAACCACACAAGACTAAAAGAAACAAAAGGGAAAAAGATCAAAAACTTCCTAGGGGTCCTTTGCTAGTGTCAATGACATAAGAAAACATAAAAACAAAGGCTAAATGAAAGGTTTAAGTTTAATTTTCAAATAAGGAATAAGACAAGATTACATAATTCAAAAACAAAAGCATAAGAATTGAAAACAAGAACACAAAATGTGCAAAACAAACATGAAAATAAATATTTATTATGTTTAACATATGCAAAAATGAACATGAAAAAAACATGACAAGATTATGGTGCAAAATCATGCCTAAAACTAATGTTGAACGAATTGAAGGAAATGAGGGGTCTTACTCCTATTTATACCCCTTTGGGGATTTAGCTCAAGGAAACTTCCAAGGAGGCTTCTATATGTGGATCAAATAAGGAAACTTTTTGAAAACCTTCCTAATTGATAGTTGATTATGAGTTAACTGAAATTTAATTCAAATTTAACTAGGAGTCAACTAAGAATTAACCATAGTTAATTAAGATTTAACTAGAATTAATTAAAAATTACTAAAATTTAATTAAGAGTTAATTAGGATTTAATTGAAAATTAATTAAGACTTAATTAAAAATTATGGATGAATGTTCATCCATTGGAAAATGGTGTTTAATGTTCGCATTTGTCATAGTTAGCGCATTATGCCAAGACCAAACCTTAATTTCATTATAAGCTTGAGTGTCATGATCATTATTCCACTTGGTTTAACACGACCTAAACACTCCAATACCAAAATATTACAAGCTTCACTATTTGTTCTTAATCTTACAAGATCTAGAACAAAAAATGTTGCACAAAAGTTTCCTAAAAAATGATTGTAGTGGATTAATTATCTTCTTCACAAGGATCCCAATTTGCTTCAAAAACTATGTATAACAAAGTTGTAAATGATACTTAATTTTGCGGTGGAAAGCTAGTTGTGTCTTCACACACTTGTAGGATGCACCACGATGCTCCTAGATGGCTGGTTGGTTGAGTGCTTTGATGAGGTATGTATTTTACATTGCATTGACCTTTACTTGCTTTGAAAGGACCCTCTAATACCAAGTGTTACTACTTTCAATTGTTTTTCCTTGTTGCCTTGGTCCCACAATCTATCGATGTCATAGACCAAATTAAAAGAAAAATGCCTTAAATAACCCCCCTAAATCAACCATTTAATGGACTTGTTACTCCGACATAGTGGCCTTGCAAAGGAAAAGACAGCCCACTTCTGTGACCCATTTTTCTTTTGTTTCTTGATGCATGTTTTGAACCCCTAAACCTTATTTCTTTCTTATTTGGAGCACAAATAGGATTGCGCCTTTTCTTCAAACCAAGATGGAGTTCAGAATGAGGTAAATCTATCTATTTAAGTTATCCAAGCAATGAAATCATTGTAATTCATAAAGCATCGACACTTTTTTTTCCTTTGTATTTTCAAGGTGCTCCCCAACCTGAATTTGTCCTCTTTGATTTTCTCTGATTTAATTCAGATTTACTTGAGACTTATTTCCATTTTATTGGATCTTTCGAAATTTGGAAGGTTTAGTATAACATGCATTGTGGACTTTATGGATTTCAAAAGATGCAATTTTATGATTAGTCACTTCAAAAAAACAAGAAAAAAATACCGTTCCTTTATGCAAGAGAAGGTCCTAATATGGGGGCCTTCCCAATTTTCGACCTCCCTCGACCTACCGGCCTTGGGGATCTCAAATCCCCAAGGAAAAACAGAAGGCGGCAGGCGGCCCAGCCCAAGCACCAGAGTTTTTCTTTCTCTCTCTCATCTCGTCCCGTCCGCAACAGATCCCGGAGGACTCTCTCTTCCCTCGCTCTCTCTCTCTCTCTCTCTCTCTCGCTCGTCTGTTTGTCTGTCTACTGCGCGGCACACTTTCCCAACCTACGGGCACTGTCTCGGTCCTCCATCTCAGCACTGAGGTCCCGTACTGTGGTGGACCCGGGTCCAGAACTCTAATTGAGAAGGCAACAAGATTGATCCTACAAAAACTGTTACAACCTTCAACAGAAAGCCTGTAGCGATGACGAACTGACAAACTGGCTCATCTGATAATTTCTTTTTGTAAACTATGCATCTGTGATTCTAAAAGCTTGGAGCAAGTGAAAACTGGTAGCATACATCTTCTATTATAATTTATGTACTGCTGGTTTGAAGTTTGAAGTGGGGCAGCCTGGCCTGCGGTGCTGAGTCTTTCTCTCTCCTGCAACCAAGATAATAGGTAGCGTTTCTCTATCATCTGTGCTCTTTGCTCATTTTGTTCTTTTATCTAACCTGCTCCATCGGACCCTGACCTTTTGTCCTCTTTTGAACTCTGTCTACTTCTCTTTGTCACATAAGTGTAGTCTGCCAACAACAATGTTCAACAGTGCCTTTAGTGGACCCAACAAGATGTCTCACTTGTCACACTTTTATGAAATTGTGAATGGTAGCAGGTTTTTTTTTTCTTATGATCAATTCAGATTGGGTCTCATGTTCTGCAATGCAGGACATTGTTGGTACTTCCACCATGGGTTTCACGTAATCTAGAAGAAGCTCTCCCTCCAATTACCTAGAACTTAGTCCTTCGCTCTTCAACAGTGCTTTGCAAGGCCTGTGTCCAAGTTGGAAGCCTCAGTGTTGCTGAGTGTACTCTTAGGTAAACCGCATGCTTCTGGTTGATGCTTGTGTGAAGGGTTCTCTAGCAGAATCCAGAAGGCCTGAACAAATTATTTGAAGCGAAATGAACTACTACCATTTGCTATTGGCCACCATGTTCTTGGCTGTTTTCCTCTCCACTCCTGACACTCTGTGCAAGTTCAGTTCATTGTGTATGGCCGCATGCTCATATCTGATATGGTGCAAGATTTAATAAATATACTGTGTGTGTCCACAAGCAAAACTCGGTATGCACCTTGCTAGCTTAAAGACAAGACAATTCTTACAGTTGGCATTTCTCTTGGCCACAAATGCCAGTATTGGGCTGTGAGCTTTACAGTTCTCCCTGTTGATGGACTGATGCACTGACCATTGGGCTCTGGATATTGGTTCTTGACCGGGTCGTTTTATATGGTCTTGCCATGTTTTTGGATAATATGTGATATTCTTAATCTTGATTTTCTCTTGCAGGGGATCAAAATGTGTCTTCCAGAGAACTGACATTCTATGCAAGGCTCTCAACAGAATCCTCTGAAGTTCCTATGCACTTCCAATCTGTGCTTGCATCAGTAATAATAGCAACCCATGTGTCTTGCTAACTAGAGAAAGTGTGAGTACTTTATCAACAATCTGTTACTTGAGGTTTGGATGTAAAATGTTGTAGCTCTTTCAGCAATGCCATGGTTCCACAGATTGCACTCCTGTTGTATGTATATCATGGGTGGTTGTCTATAGTCTTGTGAACTGAGCTATAATTTTAATCAGACAACCATACATATCTTCATAACTGGTGCCAGACCACCAGTTGCACTTCACACATGTAACAAACATCTTGGTTTTATGCACCTTGCCACTGTATAGCACTAAAACTTTTTCATTGGTTGACACACTGAGTTCTCAACTAGATGTTTGCATGTTACATGCAGCTAGCATCCAGCTTGAATGTATGATCAAGAGCCTTCCAGGCATGTCCTTCTGTCAAGAATCAAGTCTCAAAGACGACACTTTTGGGGGATGTTCTCAACATGGGTGCCTCAATTGTATGTGCATGAAGTTTTTCCCTTTCTCCTTTGTGGGGGCTTTGTGATGTGTTGTTTGATGGGCAGGTGAAGATGCTGTATACCAGTGCAACACCTTTGACATCAAGCATTACAAAGGTAGGCCTGTATCCTATGGTGTACTGCATCTCCACAGGCAGCAGGACAATGGCCTGTGCACTATATAGATAATTTTCCCCTAAGATTTTGACACAATCATTAAGAAATTATTAAGGTGTATTTTCTCCTTATTATGAACACCTTATAATTTCTCAAAAATTTGTGAATTTTTTAACTCATAATTATTTAGTGCTGGATCTCCCTCCATTTGTAAAGCTCTCAGAAGTCTTTTGCTTTGATGTTTGGGTGACCTTAAAAGAGACATGATTTGCAAATCTACATTGTGAACATAGAATTTAACCTTGAACCCTATAGTGGGATCTTATGTGTAAGATCTAAGATCCTTTTGAATATGCATTCTGAGTGTAATTGATTATTGAAAATTGATGCAGCTGATGAAGCACTTCCATGTTGTGGACTCTTTAATCCTGGACTTCATAAATAGTCAAAGCAATAAGCTTGGTTGAAGAACCAAAGGAATGGCCAATTTAGTTGTCATTGAAATTTATTTAATGTTTTGTTTATTTCATGGCAATTCAAGTTCTTTATTGAAGAGCTCTTGAGCTTGATACTGTGCAAATTTTTGGCGTTGTGGGCAATTCATGTGAAGTATATTGGAAAAAAATGTTTTATTTTTCTTTTGCTTGGGACATTCTTGTTCCAACTTGGTATTGCAATAGAACCTACAAACATAGTGGGTAGTTGGTGCATGTCCTGCATAAACATAAGCTTGATCATTTGAAGCATTGGACATGTTGAAAGTGAGGAGTGGGCTTACATTTCCAATTGCCATGGGCTTTTGAATGACAAGGTACCAATCTTTCAAATTACATCCAAGCTATTTGTAAAACTGGGAAGGTGCATAATTGAGGGATATCATACAACAACAAATTGGAGTGTTTTTTGGGTTCTAAAGGTGCAAACATTTTTTTTTGGGGTAAAAGCTTCTAAGCCTAGTTAAAGGTTGTGAACTTTCCTTCAAAATCATTTGATCACATGTTTTATTTATCAATCAATAGTCCTTTGGCATGGTTTTAAAACACTTGCCATAATATTGACATGGTGAATGATTTATGCAAAAGATTTGATGAATCATTTTCATAATTATTTCAAATATGTTTTCACATTGTGAAATGTCAAACTTACGAGTAGCTTAAAAGACTAAGTATTTTGACTTTAAAGCTCTCAATGTATGTAAGGACATAAAATGTTCAAATGATTTTGTATTCCATCATTTAAAAAGATCTATTTAAAAATATGCATTTCATTTTATATTGTTCCTTTGTAATTTTGGTTTAATTACAATTTTAAATAGTTGGGATGCTTGTGATTTTCACATGCTGGATGGTCAATATATATTTCATACTTGAAAAATGTGAAAATTAAATGAAGTTGTTATATCTATGCATGAATAAGCCTAAATTAAGGCCTCATGAAGAGGATTGTAGTGACAAGTACCTATTCATTTCAAATAAAGATGGAAAACAAATTGTCAATCAATTTCAAAAGAGAGGGTGATTGAAAAGGAAAAGAAAATTTGTCAACCCATGCTAGAGGGAAGGGTGATTGGAAGGGGCAAAAAAAAATGTCCACCCATTGTAAAGGAGAAAAAGGTTGGAAAAATAAACAAGAAGTGTAATGCATAATGGTTTTGCCTTTTATTGGAGGTTGAATTTGGAAGTTAGGTTATTTGTTGAAATCATGTTATGTGATTAGGTAATTTGAATGCAAGATGAATTGGGTTATGGTCTTCCTAGATAGTCTCAATTGTTCTTGATATGCATTCTTTAGGTGGGTCATTTGACAATGTATGATCAAGTTGTGAGCCATATATTATAGTGCATTTATGAAATTCTTGAGTTTCATTTTATTCATCATCATAAGTTCAAACAACTAGATTATTTATTGGCTTTGGGTTTTCAAAGCATCCACATTAAGTCACCTAATATAATTGTGGGACATAGGGTTGGAGAATTTGATATTAGTTGTTGAAGTGTGGAATTTGTTTTGTCAAAGATAAATGTAGTGGTTCATAAATTGTGATTATGTGGATTGCATGTGTTCATGTTAAATGTTGTTATGAACTCCACTCCTAGTATGGTGTTTTGTTCACTTGAATGTAATATCATAATTTTATCATATAATAACATGGTTCCTTGGATTCAATGAATTTTAATAGATGCATATTTTGGGTGATTTATATATGGATGGATGAGTAGTATTATTATGTTTTCAACTTTGTTTCATTAAGGCAAAAAATGTGAGATGTTTGCAAATTGTGATTTGTTTCAATATTTTCATAATGAAACAATACATATTTTTCAAACATTTAATTATGATGTGTGTTTTTTTGAAGGAATCCAAAAATGGGATAGAAAGTGCCATTTCATAGTTATTCTTGAACATTGTATTTCATTTAAAACACATTTATCAACTTTGTTTTCTAGTCAATGGTGCTTTTTGGATTTTGATTTTTGTTGTAATTTACATATTGAATTATTAAATGAACATGTCTTTTTGGGATTTTTTGTTGATTTGTATAATAACATGTTGTAAATTCGCTTAAACTTAGGTTATGTATGTTTTCATGTTGTTTCATATATTTATCAATTATAGATTATGTTTTGATATTTGTGGAACTTGGTGGCAACTCTTTTAGTTTTTTACTTGATTTGAAAACAAAAAAACATGTTCATTTGGGGTTGAGTATTCAAGAACATAAATTATTTTGAAGCATGTTAAAAAGGTAGAGATAAAATAATATAAGTTGTTAATTGAACAAACATTTGTTGTGCATTTTAGATGCATTGTTTAATTTTTGAATTTTCTAGTTTATATCAACATTCTCATTTTTATTTCTTTCAATAATTGTTCAAAATTCATTGGTGATAAATTTATCAATCTTTGTTAAATATGGTGCACAATAACATGCATCATATGGGTTAAAAATAAATTGTGTGTTAATGTTAGCTATCCGTAATGTTGCAATTTTAATTGCATAAACATTTGTTTAGATGTTTTTGGATTTTGTCTTAAAATTGGTAGGCTTTGTTAATTTATGACATAATGAATCTATATAACTTGGAAAATCCAAAAAAATGCACCAATTCAAAGTGACCATTCATACTTTCATGGTATGTTAAAATAGATTTTCTATTTGTAGCAAATTCATCACCCACATTCATGTATAGTTGGCAAGTCCTTGTAGACCATGCTTTTAATGGACATTTTATGGATGGGTGAAAATCTTTTAAGGTGTACCAAACATGACAAAAAGGGCCTAGTCCTTACTATAGTCCTTTTTTATCTTATATTTTGATCCTCATAAAAAATAATGAATCAAAAGTTGTTAAATTTTCAAAAGGACTATATTTTAAACCATTACAATTCTAGATTCCATCATAATGATCCACAAATGTGTCTTTACATGGTAAAAATGGACTAGGTAAAAAAGATAAAAAAGGGTGATGTTGTGACAAGATTTTGGTACACCTTAAAGAATTTGGACCATGATTGGTTTCACCAAAAAAAATCATGAAATCAGTTCATAAACCTTCATTTGTTGCACTACATTCCATTATTTTAAAATAAGTTTTGTGGAATTAACACCATGCAAACTCATCAAGATAAAAATAAAATGTAAAATAATATTCAATTCTTAAATCATTTTCTAATAAAACTTGTTGCAAGTTACGTTGAACTACACCTCTTTTCACTATAGTACTAAATGTTTTGTATTGTAAATCAAATAAGCAATCACCAACAATATAAAACTAGTTTATGATTCATTTTAAATCATTAATTTGAAAGTACTATCTATGTTTTAGTAGTCATTTTTTTAAAATTTAAAAAATATGACAATTTCAATATGATTTTTCTCTTTTATTAAGCAATGAATAAAAATTATTAAAATAAACTTAATTGAATAAACCAAAGTGAATGAACCAAATTAAAATTTCACTTGTGGATGTTTTAAAATATTAACATTATAACTTGTGCACATTAATTAATTGATGAGAATAATGAAAATTTTATTTGATTTCAACAAAGAAACAACATAATCATTCGTTGTTTTTTCATCTATTATAACAAGCTCAAAATTGATCATCAACTTTTCTTTTGGAGTCCAACAACAATGATAACAAGTTGAATGGAAGTGAAAGTTTTCACTTATAATGCATCATCCAAATTTCATTTTCCAAATTTTGCACAAAGATGAATAGAAAAGTTCTTGATCTTCAAATGCTTGGCCTTTGTTTTGGTGGAATTTAACAAAGTTGTTGCTTAAGGTTGATGTGATTATGAAGAAAACATGAACTTCAATCACGTTTGCATGTAAATATGTCGCAACCCTAGCCTTGAGCTTGCAACCAAAACAAGGGCTTGTGAAGGTGCGGGCAAGAGTGAAGCCTGGGAGTCACATTTCATGCTCCCGAGAGTGTGGGAGAGTGTGAGGGAATGAACTTCCACACTCCCAAGTGAGCTCCCACTTTGGGAGTTGAAGTCCCGATGGACACCCTAATATTTAGAGAATGATCCTAGGGATCAAAATTCATTATATTGAAAAGTTCCTTATATCATTGAAAAGCTTTTGGAACGCAAATGTCTAAAATGGGCTCACATGACCCATTTGGGTACTAAAACACAAGTTATGGCCAAAAGAAGGGTTGAGAATCAAATTGCCAATTTGACTTTGACTCCCAACCACAAAAAGTCAAGAATCGCCCTGATTTCCTTGCATGAAAGTAACATGACACATACCATTGAAAAGCTCTTGATAAGGGCTACAACTTTGCTTTAGACCTCACATCAATCGGAGGTCTACACACAAACTTATGGGCCTCCAAAGTCACGGGAGTCCCAAGACAAAATGGCAGTTGGGTGATGGTCTTGTGGCCGAGCACAAAAAATACTATAAGGGGGAAGGTGGTGGCTTCCCCCAAGTCTGGGTTGTGGTGAGTCTTGTGAGTTCGTGTTTACTCGTGGTTTGTTCGTGCACCAAAGGTGTTCTAGCTACGCACTAAGCAACTTGTTGTTTGGTTTGTGCAGGTCCATGTGAAAAATTGATTTGCTTGTCAATCTTCCTAGTCCCCATCCCAGAGCTCCAGCACACCCTTTTACCTTCGAAGTGCTATGAGCCAGGGAACGTGCCCTAACTCCTTCTTTTTCAACTGTTGTCACTTTTGGACTCATAGTTGAATCTATTAAAGGGCTTGGGGTTGCATCAAAATATGTGTAAACACTAGGTTTTCAAAGTTAACATATTGATTCAAAAAAATGCATTTAAAAACAACAATGCTTTTAATTGCAAATTCAAAATCATTTAACCATTGACAATTGGTCAATCCTTATCCTATTTTTCATGAAAAAAATGGCAAACAACATTTATTAAAAAAATAAAATTATCATAGGTAATAAAAAATTTATTTATCATAGGTATGATATTCAAATTAGAACTTTTGGATTTTTTTTCAATAAATTGATTATTGTGGCATATATCTACCAATTATCAATCATTGGTATGGTACATGACAAACATGAATCCATGATTATGATTATGTTCCTAATTTAATCATTTTTCCTTTCTAGTTTTCATTTTTGATAACTAATACACCAAGGTTCAATCAATGAAAATTAAGTGGAATTAATGTTTATCTTTTTCAATTAAAATATTTTACACGTAGGTGTATGCATATTGAAAAGCATTGTAATGAATTTTTTGAAATAAAATTGTAAATTGATGTAATATCTTTACATTTTGAAATTAAAGAGATTTTAATTTTTATGGAATTATGGAAAATTAAAATTTTAAAATTAATTTCTTTAAGGAATTCAAAATTCAAAACTTAAACGTGGTTTGTCTATTTATTTGTGTGATTCATATTTACCCCTTCCAAGCTTAACTAACTAATACCCACTAACTAATATGGACATAAAAAACACATGTTATGTGCAATTGCATGTCCATTGTATTTATGTTATGAAGTCTTCGAATTGTGTACATTTTTTTTGTGTGTGAGAATTGAAATAAAAATTGAATATATTCATGAAAATTGAAACATCAATTCAATGTGATCATGAGCAATTGAAACAAGTCAATATGGTGGTGAGAGAAAATGAAAAAAAATAAAATTGGGTATAAACTTGACCAAACATCTTTAATAATCATGCATGCACATGATGATGCTTTTCTCCATTTGTGGGAACCATGAGCATCCCAACTAGTTTAGTTTAAAAGTATATTTGAATTTTTTACCCAAACATTTTTTTTACATTTGAAAATTATGAATGATAAATTTTTTTAAACTATTAAATGATAATTATAAAATTTATGAAATTATTTTAAATATAAAATTAATATAAATGTGATCTAATAAAATTGAAATAATATAATATTATCATAATATGGTAATGTCACAAGCTTGAAATGTACATATTTATATTTATGTAGTGACATAATATATAATAAGTTGAAGTTGTGGTTGGATGGTTTTGAGGATTGCCTATCAAATGAAACATATTGCATGACATTTACAATTACATTGATGTGGTTAATGACATGGCTGAAATTCATAAATAAATAAATAAATAATTATATATATATATCCTCAACAATAAATCTCTTGATGAGGCTAAGTCATCTTCCCCTTGCCATATGTAAATCTATGTGGACATTCACATTGGCACTTTTTTGAAACAACTCAATAAAATGAAGTGTCATGTCATGTTTAACACATCTATGTGTCAAAAAAAATTGTTTGACACAACTCTAGTGGCCATAATCATTTTTGCTTGATATTGCTAAAAATTCGGTCACAAACATAATCATTTTCTTTCAAAGTCCTATTAATGTTAGTTTAACAATGGGATACTTGTAGTTCTTTGAAAGAAATTAAGGATTTGGAATTTTTATCATATAATTTATTGTTCATTTTGTTGGCCATGACAAATTTGTACCCACATCATGAGGTAATTTTTCATTCAACCACAAGTCATATTGATATGTTTCATCATTTTGAATGAAGCCTTTTAGTGTCATATTAAACCCAAAAAATGTTGGATTTTGGCTCAATGACCTTGATTTAATCTAATCATAATATAGTTATAATGTTTCAAAACAAGTTGAAAATATTTTGGGACTTTTTAGGGTTTGTTGTATTGTCCATGATAAATCCCCAACCACATTGGTATGTAATTTTTTGCTCAATGTATTGGCCAAATTGAACAAACAACCACACTAATACCTTTTGCCATTTTCAACCATATTGAACCCATATTGAGCCCCAAAAATGTTGGGTTTGGATTTAATAGCCTTCATTTATAGTCTAAGCATGGGTGTATGTATCAATTACAGATCTTTGGATCACACAATGGTCTATGGGAGGTATGAAATCCACATTTTACTTCATTTGCTTTTAATTAGCATATGTTGAGGAAGGGGCATAAATAAAGTAAGAAAAATAAAAATTTGCCACTATGTAATGTAAAATGGTAGGAGCTTTATTGGGCCATCTTTTCCTTTTTTTTCAACTTTTCAATTGCTACATTTTTCTATTTTTGATGTATATACTTACTTCTTTAATTCTATTCAAGTTTGACTAACATCAAAAAAGATAATGCTATGTTTTTAGTAATGATGGTATGTTCCAATGATTATGTTCTATTTTCAATAATGTTGCTATGTTGTATTAATGTTGTTGGTGATTGGAGTCTTTTTTATTATTGGTTGCAAAAATTACATTAGACATTTGTGAAATACATAATACTAAAATTCTAAAAACTAGATTAGAGTTTTGAAAATTGTCAAATTCTTTGTATAATTGTGAAATTATAGGAATTATGTAAAAGACAAAAAAAATAACATTCCATATGCTTCAAAAAGTGATGAATTAATACAATGAAAAATTGAAGTTCAAATTAGTAAAACCCAACTTTCTAAAATGTCAAAAACCAATTTTATAGGTACGACAAACATGTAGTTGAATTTTTTATGTTCCTATAATGGTGAAAGCTTCTTGTATCTTGACCATTACCCTTGTATGGAATGAACATTATACCCTAAACCTTATCAACTTTTCTTTTGGGGAATTTCATTTGTACAATGCTTAAATGATCCTATCTTGACGTTTCACACACAAATTTTATGTACTTCATGCTTTCCCACTCCTCTCAAGTTTCGACACCAACTTGCTTCTTTTGATTCAATTCTCATGCAAGTTTTTGAGAGGCTTTTAAACCCATGTTATTTTGAGTGTCTAAAGGTTCTTTTGGTGTGTTGACATGTTTCACTCCCCGTTTTTAGTGGCAAGATAAGCTTCATTTTTGCAAAAACCATTGTGTTGATAGTTTATTTGGGGAATTGGGTGTTAATAATGCTTATCATTGTTTTTAGATTCTTGTTAGATTCATGTATGTTCTTATTAGGCTATTGGGGTGAACTGTTTGGGTTTGCAACCCTTTTAGGTGCACTTGAAGTTCTTTCGAAAGTTTCTTCCCTTAGTTATGACAACATGTTTACCCCCATTTGAATAACTTGTAGAGAAGGGAATTGCAAGACCATTCCTTTTCCAACATCATTTTTGACATGTCTTTTGACTCGCACCAACTTGAATCATGTGCAAGGCTTAGCATGGAAGCTTGACTATTTGCTCACCTTATCATTTCATGTTTTCATTTGCCTTCAAATGTTTTTTCTTGTGTGTTGTGGACCATATTAGGCCTACCTCATCCTTTGGTTTTTGGTTTGACACATTGCATTTGTGGCCATCTGTTAAACCCCATGGGGATCCATCTCCTCCATTGCACCCATGGTGGGGAGAGGATTGCATCCCATAATGCCATTCAAGATGCTTTTGTGTCCATTGTGAGAGATGCAGGGTTTCACATCTTGTGAGAGCAAACCCACATTCTTCGGCCACCTTCTTTTCAATTTTTTTTATCGGTGGGTCAACATTGTTTGTCAGTTGATAGCATTCACACTTTGGCCAATGTTGTGATTGTCGACCCTATTCGAATAGACTTGGTATCATAGGTGGTTTTTTTTCATGGGGTGGATGTGATAGTGGCAACTTAGGTGAAGGAACGACTTTATTATGATTGTTATCCAATGTATGTGTTTTTCCCTTTCACCATAGAAGTTTTTGGATGTTTTCACCAACAATCTGACAACTTTCTTCATCGATGGGCTAACATGGTGTGGACAACAAAGGGCACTAGAAGCCCTCCTTTATCCATGTTGCATTCTTTTTATAAATAGAGAATGTTGATGGTTTTATTGAAAGTGCAAGCCATTTCCATTTTGAGGCGGGCTATAGTACTACATGGGAAGGTTTTTCCAAGCTTAGAGTTTTATCAGGTTTACCTCCCCTTTCTATAGTTGACATGCTTCATGCAACTAGTGAAAGTTTTGGTATTTAGTGGTTCCCTTACCTTTTAAATGGGCTATTTGCCTGCCTGGACTTTGGTCCTTACCCCTTGTTTTTTTTTCTCTCCCTTTCTTGGGTGCTTTCTTTGTATGAAGTTTGGTAGGCTTCATCATTAAATGTTTTGAAACTATTTTCATTTCGACATATGATATATTCACTTTACAAGCTTTTGCTAACATTTTGTGGATTTGGCAAAATTGTTTTTGAGCACAACAAAACTAGAAGAAATTGAATTTGTTAAGAGGTTTTGTTTTACAGCTTCAGGTATGTTACCTTATATATGTATCCTTTCCATATATATTAATGTATTATCTACTGAAGAAAGGGAAAATCATTGCTCAAATTAAATTTGTTGTTCAAAATGGCAAAAGGTCAGAGACTACTAATAGCAACCCCCAGCCAACCAATCAAACTATGTAGCCAGTCAACAATTGGCTTTGCTGCGCCTTTTGCTAGTCTCAAAATAGTGTGAAAAAGTGTTGAGCCAATATCATTTTGCTGAGCCGAACTGGCATTGTTTTGACTTTTCTTCATCCAAAATTTGCTGTACCATGCACCAGTGGTATCCAGTTGCTCGTACTAGATAGAAACAACTGTCATGGATGCTGACTGCAGTGCTGGGACAAAGAGGTTAACCCCTAAATGTCAGGACAGTGAGAATTTATACCGAAAAGCAGCCCACATTGAGCCTCTCTGACGTGTAGTAGGGGTTAAACCTTTGTGTCTTGGCCCAGTTAACAAACTCTAGTGTCATTAGCAAACTTAACACCAACTCTTAAAGGACCTTAACTTCATTTTGCCCTAGACTTCACCCAATGCCCATCATCTAAGATCCACTTTTGATGTTTGAATTCCAGCCCACAACTGAATGTTTTTGCTGTGGCCAAAATCTCTGGAATGTTGATGATGTGCCCGGTGGGTACTTTTTCCAAAAAAAACCCAAGGAGAAAAAGATTTCAGTGTAACAGTCACTACCTTGAGGGCTACTCTGCCCATACCCCTTATTTGGGCCTCTATCAACAACATCCAACATACAGTGTTAATTTTCCTCTATTCCCACCAATAAAACAGGCAGAAGTGAACAGTATAAAGTGAGAGACTATTTAAATGTCATCACCTCAGCCAATCAAAAATCCTATTATTGGCCCTCCCAGAGACCACTGTATCCTGGGCATATCTATAAGCTCAAACTGGGTTTCACACTCTTTGACTGCTATACTTCATCCAAAATAAAGTGTACAGGTCATTTTGCTGATAATTTCCTTCTGTCTCTCTATCATGCATCTTGAGGACTTCAAAAATATCTCGCCATTATCATCCAAGTCCCCCAGTGCATAAAGCAAGCAGGAGTGGTACAATGTACAATCTTCCTTTGGCCCATATTTCTTTTCTAATTTAGTGCATTTACCTTGCTTCTGGACACTTTCTTAGATCAGGTTCAGTTCCAGTGGCATAGGTAAAATGGTATGTTCACTGTACTTTGGATGATGTACAGCCTTCAAACAATATGAAACTGGGGTTAGCCCTGTAATTAAGTGTTTTATTTTTTGGCAATTTTGTGTTATAGCCAAAGTGGCGATGATTTGCAGGAAGATGTAGCCAAATTTGGCTACAAGCTAAATCTGAAAATATTTTTTGTAAAAAATCCTTCTATATTTTTGGCTACATACTTGAATCATGTAGGGGCAGCCAAGTTTACTGCTGCTAGTGGAGCTGGTTTTTAAGACATGCGTGCTGATCATGTCATAATGCCCTAGGCAAAAAAAATTTAAACACTAGGAGGAGCCATATTTACAAAGGGAAATTTCCCTCCTGGGAGGTGGGGAGGGAGTTCCAGTTATTCATTCAGGGCATTGGGTTTCCTCAGTATCAAGAATTCAGGTTCTTCATCTGCAAAATTTGAGAAATCATGGTTGCTTCATGGGGGCGTTTCCTTTCTCCATCAACGCTTCATTGCGTGGTTTCATCAGGTGGGCATTATTACATTGGTAACTCCCTTGGAGTAAGAGCCCCTGAAATAGCCTGCCTCCCTTGGTTCCCACCTTGCGGGGCTGCTAGTTTTTGAGGCCTAATATGGCCATTTAAATGGGTTTTTGGGTTGTTACCATGATCTCAATGTGAGGCTCAATTCACCCTGACCTTGCTCCTCTGGACTTACACTACACTTCATCTCTTCCTAGTGAGCTAGCTACAAGTTACAATCCTTTTGCCCCCCAACAGGATGTATAGTTGGTGCTGAAAGTTTGACGCCTGCAGTTTGATCTGAGTTATACAACACTAGGGTTGTGTGTGACCAGAATTTACAAGGACAAAAGTATGCAGCTTTTGTAGTGATTGTCAGGCAATAAGGTCCCACCATCCACAGGAGGAGCTGGGAATTAGAAACGGTGGCATTAAACACATGGGAAGGGACAAAAAGGCGACACTGTCCTCAGCTCTCACATAGCTAATTAACAACAATAGGACATTAGAAATATACTTACCTCTTCAGCAACACCACCGTGCCTGTCATGAAATACAAATCCCTGGTGGATTGTCCCACGAGAAGGTTCACAAACTCTCTCCACAGTTTCTGACTCATGCGTTCTTGTTAAGTACGTCTGTTGTGCTCATCTAATTAATAATGCACCCACAAGCATCACTCAATGCAAACATACTTTGCCCCCACATACACATGACTTGCTTACCTGCAAGTCTTGTTCTGTCTGGAAGGCCCTCTATATGGAAGCTTCAAATGTGTACAGAACCCGTCCATTTTTTAAGAAACAAAAAATTTTAAATGAAAAGAAATAAGAGAAATAAGAACTTCTGGCCTTTGGAAGTTTTTCTTCAGGATGGACATTAACTTCCAGAAGCCAGAAGCACCCCCCCCCCAGACTGGTAGGTCTTTTTTTTAAAAATCATGTCCTCAAGAAAATTGAGGTTCAGAAGTGTCCCCAAAATACAAAGGAAAAAATTGGATTGGTGTTTTATGTATTGTGTAGCCTTGGGTCAGGTCAGGTTTGGAACATTAGAAATGAATAACTCATTATTTTCAAAAAATGCATTTTTTTGAAAAAATAATTAATAACAAAACAAATTTATAATGAAATTCGTTTGATGTATGAATGAATGTAGTTGAATGCATGGATATACCAATGATGTTCATATTTTGTCAAGATCAAGGTCCATGTTGCTAAGTAGAGTTGGAAACACTTTTTTTTCATTCCAAAGGTTGCAAATTCTTTTGTAGGTAGAGTTGTTTGTCATATTGTTGAAGAGTCATGGCTCGTCAAACCATGATCTCTGATATGTTTCAACAAATAGGAAAAAAGGAGCATGACAAGGCATTGGGACATGAAGCAAGCAGTTGGTAATGGAGAATTAGAGAGCTGTTTTGCAAACAACAATGGAATCAAACGTCCAATTGGACAACCAAAGTTACAACCTCACATGACATTGCAAACATTTGGTAGATGCATCAAGCAAGAAACCAAGAATCCAAGAAGCATCAAAGAGTTACCTACACATGATGGTTTGCACTGCACCTTTGGCCTCGCATTTAGATTGCAATGGATAGGGATAAAAGTTGGACAATTGCTTACATTATTTCCATGCATTTCATCAAAAACCAAGGGAACATTCAAGCCCATTTGATAAATTCTCTAGATATTATTTAGGAAAACAAATAGAAAGCTCAAACCAAGGGGTCAAAAAGGCAATAGAATGAAGGAAAGCTTTTACAATCACATTCCAATATTAAATCAAAGGCTAGAAGTGAGACATGAGTTCATGTCTTTGTTGCAAAAGATTAAACCCTTTGGACAAACCCGTTTAAATTCACAGTCTAACTCATTATCCGAGGCTTTCTAGAATTCAAAGCCCCTAAATTATTGAATGGTTTATTCAAAATTTCATTGAACTAATAAAAAAAGTTCATGAAAGCCAAGTTGAGTTGGTCCTTTAAAGCAACTACTACATGTGCAACAAAACTGCCATTGAATTGGGAAAATCAAATGACCAAAATGGCACATAGGGTGGCATACCTTGTAAAAACATAGAATGTCCCTAGATCACTTGTTATAAACACTTATTAAATAGGGATTCACATTGTACCTATAGGCGGGGAAAGAACATGGGGAAAAAAAGGATTAAAAGACATACATGTTCTTGGGGTTGAAGATAAGAGGCACATTATTATTGTAGTATCCTTTGCAATTAATGGAAGTTCATTACCTTTACAAGTCATTTTTACAAGATCAACCACAAGATGTCTTCTTCAAAATGGTATAGGAAAAGGTATATTATTTGCAAGTATGGTTTGATTTGACATACTTTGTTAATCATTGGTCTACCTTAAACACATGTAAATAATTTGTGGAAAAGATTTTAACTCCTTATCACAAGAATCTGGTGTAGGAATTGAACTTGCCACAAAACCAAAAGATGGCATGGTTGATAGATTATTGGTTTGTTCATAAAATCATGGAGTTCATAGAATGGATCAAGTCATAACATTCACAAATATGTTTAATGTTTGTACCTCCAAACTATACCTCCAAACTTCACCTTGCATATTTGATCATCCAACCCCCATTCAAGCATGCATTTAAAAATCAATTTCACATGTGGACATCCTACACCATCAAAAATCATCTCATGAAAGAAAAATATCGAAAAGTTGATTTTCGCATGTCAATAATTAAACCTAAGCTTTGTGAGTGGTTGTTTTTTGCATGGACACAAATGTGCAAGAGGAAAGAAATGATTTGCAAAGGGTGGGCACTAGTTGAAATCATGTCATTTGCAACCATTCCATGTGCGACTATGTGTGATTAGATGTCGCATATGACTACGAATGGTTGCCTATGCAACTATTTTTCAAATTTGGATGGATTTTGATCTTCCTTTCAATTAAATTATGACTATGACCTATTTCATCTTTCAATAGGTTGATTTTTCATGATGTATTTGTATTTTTTACAACATCACATATACATTTAATTGCACATGCAACCAAAATAGTCACATTATAGTTGAATAAGGTACATATGCCACTTAGTAACTACATGTATAGATTATTTAATGATACATATGTACCTATATGTATATACATACCTACTAAATACCAACCTCCCTATTTAATAAAAACCTGCCTACTACCTACCTACCTACTACCTACCTATCTATTTTGTACATACCTACTTACTTAATTACTAGGTACCTACATACATATATACCTACATACCCGCTAGCTACCTAATAATATATTTAATTATAACTAATTATTTTAAAGGTATTTAAATAGGTATTTAAAATAAATAATTAGCTATCTTGGCTATTTAAATATGTATTTAAAATAAATATTATTTAAATAGGTACCTAGTAAGAATGTATGCTACCCAGTAGATAAGTTATGTAATAGTATGTGATAAAGTAATAGTTGTAACTAGGCTACAACTAAAATTTTATCCCATATTGTTTGTTTTTGTTTTCAAGTTTACAAACTATATAAGTAGGTTGGTTTGGTGTAGTAAACACATTCAATTTTTTCAATTTCCATATGGGAAAAGCTAATCACATAAGTTCCACCCAAGAAGCTAAACTTAAAATAAAATAGGATTTTGTTATAAACATTTTAGACCTAGACCTAAATATCTACCTCCCTAGGTTAGACCTATGGTTAAGTGGCCTAGGTTTAGCCTAGGTGCCACATGGCCTATTAAAAATGGACTAGCCCAAAACTAGGCTAGATACCTTAATCACCTAGATAGGCTAGGTGGCTTAACCTAAGTGTCACATGGCCTGTTGTAAATGGCCTAGACCAAAACTAGGTTAGGTACTTTAAGCACCTAGTTAGGTTAGGTGGCTTAACCTAGGCGGTTTAGGTGCCACATGGCGTATCATAAGTGGTCCAACCCTAAATTAACCCTAAATGACTATAGGTCAATTTTAAGTTGCCACATGGCATAATCTTAAGCGACCACATGGCAAAATTTAGTTGCTTTAATCAGATGGTTGAGAAAAAGAAACATTTGTTTGGCAAAATATTTTGAAAAATGCAAATGATGCCATGTGTCACATTCTTAGGCTGCCACGTGTGAACATATTGGTGTGCATTATAGTTGCAAGTGTAGTTGCAAGAACTCATCCTTAGATATGTATAAAATCTCCATATTCATATTCTATGAAAAAATATTTCATCTGTCACCTATGACTAGTGGTCATTTGCAACTTGTCGTTCGTTATTATGTTGATTTTTAGTTGCAAGTGTCACTTGCAACTAAAATTTAGTTGCAAATGATAGTCGTAAATGACGTTTTTTCTACTAGTGGGGGAAATACAGGTTCACTTCGAAACTTCATCCTAGATTTTCAAATGGAGGCATTAGGAATAAATGCTACCAAATCATTATTCACATCAGATTTTACAAAGCATGCAAAGTTGAAGATCTAAATAGCCAAGAGGATAACAATTTGGATCTAGATCTTGAAAAAGATACGAAAACCATAATGTAACAATGCTTGGAACCACATTCAAATCATTCAAAACCTAAACCTAGTGGTACCAAAAAAAAATTCAAACTCAAAGATCTTTTTAGAATTAATTGAGCACAACCAAAAATATGTTGTTGAACCTACACATCTTGTGAGATGCATAAAAAATATAATGTTTTCATATTTTCATTTTGAATTACCTATGCATTAATCTTAACTATTTGAAATGTTGGTGACTTCAACAAGTATCACTATGATAGAAAGGTTCTATTGTGCTACAAATGGAAATGAAAAGAAAATATTGCTCAAGGGTTGGAAACTTGTTCGCCTTAACTATCAAGCCTGTAAAAGCAATTTCGAAGTCAGTAAATTGAACATAACTATTACTACCTAAAGCTCATCATGTTGTTGTTATTATGCATTCATCATGTTCTTGTTGCTACTTAACATTCATCATGTTGTGGTTGTTTTGCAATCATTGTGTTGTTGTTAATCAACACTCGTCACATTGTTGCCACCTTGCACTCATCAAGTCATTGTTGTTTTACGTTCATCATGTTATTGTTGCTACCTAAGGCTCATTATGTTGATGTTGCTAATGATCATGATCCTAAAATTTGAAAATGATGTTAAAGAATAGGCTTAATATAATTGATTAATCTAAATGAATTACGAATTGGTTCAAAGAGAACTATTTAGGCATGAAAAAAGTTAACATAAAGAACTACACATGGTATGAAAATATACATATTTTGTTGATAATAGTTTCAACTTTTTTAATTTAAAAAATAAGAACCAAAATTGACGACTATGAATTTTTAAAAAATAACTACTCAACATTATAAAATACACTATTATCTACAATTTTTAACTACCCTACAAATTGGAACCCATCCTAATGAACCCAAAGCAACTATTGGCAAGTTGCAATCCTACACATATCGAAATGAAGAAATAATTTTTAAGTTGATAAAAAGTGATAATTTTGTTCAAATTAACATAATAATTAGCTCTGACATTAATACAAAAGCGGAGCAAGAGATAATGTGGGTAGATCTAAAGGAGGTATATCGATAAGTTAAAATTACACAATTGTGCCGAGTTTTCAAGATTAGTGTCTAAGTCTTTTACCAGTTTTAGTAAACAATTTAAGAATGAATTCTTTTATAAAACTCTAAGCTTTGATAAGACTCCACCAAATCCAGTGGGTAGCAAATGTTTCACTAAATATATTATACCAAATAATGAAGCATGTCTACATTCCCATTTTTAAATGTTGGAATTCTAAAATGTTCTTTACTTTTAGACATGTGTTAAGATCATCCTTCATGCAATACATTTTGAATTATAAATTTGAGAACATGTACAAGCATGAGCACCTTTCCATAAGCCTCCATTAGATCATCTTGCAATGCACATGTTTATTTGAATTCACTACAACAAAATGCATCCATGTACACCAAGTGATTTCATTGGATTTTGAGTGAATTCACTGGTCCTAGTGAATGGGACCTAGTGGGATGCAATGAATTCACTGGTCCACTGAATGGGGACTAGTGAATTGCACCCACATTTTATAGTAGTGAATAGCAAACAAAGCCTACCCAATTGTGAATATTGAGTGAGAGAAAATAAACTTAAAAACCTTTATTGTCCTTCAATGGGGGCCAATCTAACCTAGTGTTGGTTTGGTGCATAGGTTTACCCCTAGTATCAACATGAGTATGAAGGACCTTACCATCTTGGTATCACTTAAGACAATTATAGCCTTGTACTAGTATGAGTTTGGTAGGGAATAACAATTAGCAACTAGTGTCAAATAGTTCTTTGAATCTAGATTAAACCCTTGTTAGTTACTTGAATGGTTATATAGGTTTATTAAGTGCGGGGTCAATTCGTGAAAGAACCACCATGGCAAACTACAAATTTCAAGTAACCTCTCTTTTTCTAATTTAGAAAAACAAAAATCATTGTACCATGACCCACCTTTGCCAAGGCACCAAAACACACCCATGGTTCTTTACATAAAGCCTAACCTTGTTTTTGAAACCATTGGTTTTTATGAAGGTCTAGAAGGTTTTTTGAACTTGAATTTGAGTGCAATAGAGAAAGGTAGAAGTGGGAGTTAGTAACGAACATGCATATTGCCGAAACTTTTCTTCTTGGATTTGTTTTTGAATGTGACCGTGGACCATTGTGAAAGAGGATCCTCTACGTTGATGACTTTTCCTCTACCCTTTATTCAAATATAGCAAGTGCAATAGAATTTGACCTAGACGAATGTGAGAGTTCATCACTGGCTTTTCATTGAACAAAGTTGACTTGTTTGCTATTGTTTGTCTCTTTTGTATCTTGCATTTTTTGTCTTGTGAACTTGTCTTTCTTCCTCAAGGTGTTATATGCAACTTGCAAGTTTTATTTGTATTTACTTGTTGGCATTGGGCTTTCACTATTGCTAGTCTTTGATTTGGTTAATTGCAAACCAAATTCTCACCTTGTCGTTCTCCAATTGGGCTAGTGTTTTCTACCCTATTGGTTTTCTCATTCTTTCATGTTGTTTATTGCCACCACTTGCATATTTTTCTCCACTTTCACTAATCATATGTTTCACAATTCCTTCTTGTCGTCCTCTTGGAGTCTTCAACTTTGAATGTTAGTGTTAATGTGTAACCCAAATTAAAAGCACTAATGACTTGTTTATTGTTCTTGGGAGCTTACCAATATATGGTAATAGTAACAACAATGTTGTGAACACTTGTGCAAAGCAAAAACACCTTTTTGATGTTGTTTGTGGTGGGCATGATGAACTTGTTGTTAAGGAGGTGTTTTTGAAAATCTAAAGAGGCGAGGAAAAGCTTAGAAGCCTCACCACAAGAATTTTCCCACTTTGACCTTCTTTAATATGAACAATAACTAGCATGTTGATTTGAATAACAATCAACTTATGCAATGCATAGTTTGCCATAGTGACATGATTGGCCTAAAGATTACGGCCTTGTGCACTAGGTGCCACCAAGGCCTCATCGCTTATCACAAGGCTAATGTTATAACAAACATGAATAAATACGTGGAGCTATAACACTTAGATTTACTTTTAAAATATTACAAAAAAGGAAAATGTTCATCCCCAAAGTCCTTTTGAATAAGAACTAATCAGTAAGTGGCATAATGTAACCCCAAGTGCATTTTTGAATCTTTGTGATCTTTTTTTTTTATGTTCCTTCTTGATTGAAATGTACATCTTGTTAAAGGCATTAGTGGTTCCAATTTGCCCTTTAAACTTCCAATGTAAGTTGAAACTTGAAACACATTTTTTTCTTTTCAATGTCGATTGGGGCTTGAAAAAATTGTAATATGTTGCTTGTAATCCCCCTTAACATTTGAATAAATTTTTGTTTTCGGGTTTTTTGATAGATTAATTGAAGCATTTTGTATTTGCCCATGGACATTTGAACCAATTTCTTGTGGTGTCTTTTCAATGTGAGTTATTCCTTGTGAGTTCATTGAAATAAGGTTCATTAAATGTGAGTTTATTGCAATGAAGTTTTAGTGTATATTGTAAAATTAAAAAAACTAGGGACATTTTAAATGCCTATTACATACCTACCTCTCACCTCGAAGGGGACATTAGTAAAAATAAAAGTAGAAAATATGTGAGTAAAAATATATGGTGCAATATATTGGTTATTGGGTATAAATTATAAATTAATTAGTTGAAAAATAATTACAATTTATTCAAATAATTAATTTAATTATAATATAGGGTACGTAATAATATCAAATAATGGATTATAATTAATATATGATAGTTTTAATATGTATGTATTAAAAATTAGATAATCATAGGGTAATAAAAAATAGGTTGGAAAATTATTTAATTAATACCCCCTATAAAAATGGTCATTTGACACACATAGATTTCAAACTTTACACTAAGTGTCCCCCCCAAGCCTCCCACCTATAATCTTACAACCTACTTACCTACCAACCCACCCACCAACCTACCTACCTAGATGTACTACCTACTTACCTACTTACATATTAACTACATACCTACCCACTCACCCACCCAACTACTATGTCCTACAACATACCTACCTAGTTGACTAACATCAACCATGTCTTATAGCCAACCTAAGTTTATGTACCTCCAACCTATTTATTTAATATAATTTTCTATGTTACCTACTTTCTTATCTATTAAATAATTGTATGTTACCTACCTACCTATAACTTGTACTTCCTACCTTCTACCTCCTAATGCCCATCTACCATGGCTTTACAAGTTATCTACCTACTTGTTTAACATTATACAACCTACCTAAGTTCATGTCCTTTCAACCTACCTACTTACAATTTTATTATGCCTATATATCTACCTACCTCCTAACTCCCACCCTAAAACCTACCTTCCTATTTACCTACCCAACCTACCTATGACATGTACCCTACCTAGTTTAATGAATGGAGTTTCAAATGGAGGAATCAAATTTTAACAATTTTTGAAATTTGTCATCAATTTGCTATTTTCAAAAATATTTTCTTACAAGTCATTTGAACATTTACAAAATATATTGATTTTATTGATTAAATATTTGAATAAGCTACAAGATTATGCTTTTATTTGTTTCATTTGAAAAAACCAATAATAATAAAAAAATGCCAAAGTTGGGATTTCCAAACTATTTCATAGTTAACAAAATAAAACAAAATGTTGCACAAACCTACTAGCAAAGAGTTGTGTAATTTGGTGGCTAAGACATTTGGATGCTTCCATAAGGTCTTGGGTTCAAACTCATGTAATTCATGTATATGAATTCTTATACCTGGTGGTGTATACAATGCATATTTTGGTGTATGTGTGTACATATGGTGTAAGGAGGGCATAAGTGGTACCCATCAACCTACCATTTTATCACATAACAATGTGTTGACACGTGGCACCATAGGAATGTTGTTGTGTGACAATATAATGTTACCATGTGGCAACACTCCTATTGTGCCACGTGTTAACATCAAATGATGCCACGTTTCAAGTGATTGATTAGTTTAAAACCATTTTTATTGGTTATATTTTACTAGTAACATTTGACCACTAGTCAAAGGGTATTCATCAAAAACTCCAATCAAAAGCACCACCCTACAGTTGGTCAAAAAAACCATTTTAGTTGTTATGAACTTGTTAAAATCGACTTGTCGTAAAAAACTAGGGTGTTTTTTTTATGCCTATCACTTTGGGGTTTTTTTTTACCAAAAAACCTATTTTGAAAAACTTGGAATTCTAGTAGTGATATGCCATGTAAAAACCAAAGATAATTGAAAAGAGGGAATTTTTGGAGTGATATGATATAAGCATGATTCATAATATTTTTATTGTGTATTACTTTGTTGTGTTATTTGATTTTTCCACATATTCGTGTGATAGGGTTTAATATCAAACAATTCTAGGTATGGAATTATTATGGAGTTACAAAATTGCATATGTAAGCAAACATTTTTTTTTTGGTTACACCACCTTTTTCTTTTAGCCATTTGATGAATAGGAGTTATGAGGTGGCATGTTACTTGTTTGTTTAAACTTCAAATAACTTCAAAATTTCTCTAGTCATCAATGGAATTATCCTTAAATCGACCTTGTTTTTGGGCCTCAATTTGTGAAAATCATGTAATATCCTTGATTTGAATGTATTTGTGTAAGTGAATGAGACTAAATACTATTGCATGAAATTGGATATTAGTAACATCCTAATTATACTTGGTTAGTGGTAGAATTTTAAAGTAATTTGTACCCCTTTATTCCCACTATTCTTGCTACTACTATAATGGTTTTGTCATGCTCCTACTACATTTTCATTCAGATTATGTACTCTGAACTAAATTACCTTCAATTAGGCTACCAACTATGTTGAATTCTTGTTGTTGTAGCTCCAATTATGAAATGTCCCTTCCAAGCTTTTCAAAGCAAGTGCTAGTAGGTAGCACCACCTCCCCTTTTGTAGCATTGGTGGTGCTTGTTTCCTTCTTATGATCTATAGGTTGTTACCTTTTGAAGGGCAGAGGCATGGTAGGGTGGACCAATTTTGGAGTAATACAATTCATTTTTTTACTACCTAAATGTGATTCTTATGACCACATTTTTTTGTAAATATTAAAATTGTTTAATGGGACTCATTTTAAAGTTATGGACTTCAATATGTACATAATGAATTTGATTGGCATGAAAAATACATAAAATTATAAGAACTATGGACTTTTGAAGTTGAAAATTAGGGTATGTAACACTAGTAGCAATGAAGAGAATGAACTTTGATTTGGTTTTATGATGGACCTTGAAAACTTTTTAGGGACTTGGTTTTAGTTTTGAAATGTAATATGAAATCAAGATTGAAAGGTTTTGATTCAAATCTAATGAAGTTTATGAGCCATGAATTTTTATTTAGTGAAAAGTAGACCCATTAATCTCAAAAGTCCATTACATCTTGAAAAAAATAAAAATAATGTTGAAATTTAACAAGAATGTCTTAATCAATGAGCTTTACAAGGGCAAAAAATTCAATGGAAAAAACTTGCTTAAAATCAAGGCATTCTTACTACCTAACTACAAAAGCCATCTCAGGGCTAAAAAAAAACATCTTAGGGTTGGAAATGGACCCAAAATGGACTTTGAAATTTGAAAATTCTTGTTGTTTTTTGGTCCACCCTACCATGCACTTACCTTTAAACATTGTTGTGTGTGATGCAAGTGGGATGGCATGGTAGGGAATGATGGTTGTTTCCTTCTTCTTGTCTATTATTATTCATGATGGTCATCTCCTTTTGATGTGGTGGCCCTAATGATAGTCATTTCCTTTTCTTGACTAGTGTTATTGGTGATGGTCAATTCCCTCTTTTGATGCATTCACCCTTGTGATGGTCGTCTCCTTCTTCTCATTTATTGTACTTGGTGTTGGTCATCTCTTTTCTCTCATATGTTGTATCTAGTGATGGTCATCTCCTTCTTTTGATGTGTTGGCCCAGATGATGGTCATTTCTTTCTTTTCATATGTTATTCCTAGTGACAATCATTTCCTTTTGATCTACTACCCATGATGATCGTTGTCTCCTAGTGATGGAAGTTTATTGGTAATGTTTCTAATCAACCCCCATTATTTCTATTATTTATTCAATAGAAATAGTTTTGTGTTTAATTGAAACATGTATAACAACTTCCATTCTTGCTTCTTTTTTTTTGTTCTAATAGCCCTTTGAATATGTGTAGTGGCAACAAGGTTGACACCTTTATACCCCAATGGGCTAGCTCACAACCTTGCTACAAAGTTGTTATGAAACTAATCTCTTGCATCCTTATAAATTACAATTGGAGGGTATATGCACTTTAAGGTGGCTCATTTTCAATGGATGTTCCACTCCCTAAAAGTCAATACGGTAGTGTTAAAGGTAGTTTAATTTGATATCATTAATTTAGTGGGGGTTTACATGGTGGTTAATGAGTTAAAAATCCCACATGAAAATAAACCATTCTAAACAATTCTTTAATGTACATGTTAAAGAAATAAAAATTGAAATCTACCCAAAAATATTATGGTATGAACTTATGAAAATATGGCTCATTTTAGGCCATTCAAAAGTTCATAACTTTTTTTTTGTTAATTTTTTTCTAGCAATTTTTTTTCACATATGTTCTTTTTGTTTTAACATATCATATATTAAGTCCTTATAATATATCCCAAATAAAATTCATACACAAAAATGCATGTATATAGAGGCACAAATAGCAAACTAGTCCATATTTTTCAACTTCAAAAGTCCAATACCATATATTTGGTGTATATATGTTATAATGTTTTTAAATAGATGTCTTCTTCTTCAAGTTGACAATCTAATCTAGCCACAAATTTGATTTTTTTTTTAATGCAATGTTAATAGCATGGAAATGCACGCCACTTTGTAAAAAATTGGATTACAACACAAAAAGTGAGCCACCCTACCTTGGAACCACCCTATAAACCAAGCTTGCATGAACACTAATATCTTTGTTCACTTTTTTAATGGACCTTTGAATTGCACGTTCAACAATAGTAAAAGTTTTAGCTACCCTTTTGGACCTCTTTTCTTCCTTTTGCTTACATTCTTTAATCTCATTTGCTACTACCTTGGCCGTTAGTTTGAATCACATAATGTTCAAGTATTCTTCAAAAATGACCATATGGAACATGTTGTAATCAACTTATAATTCCTTTTGTCTCATTTGTCTTGTAGGTAAATGGGGTAGCAACAACAACGTATGAAGGGTTTAAGGTTGAATCGATGAACCCTAGCAACCTTAAACCCTAGCAGCCAATGAGATGAAACAATAGGCAACCAAGAGGCACAATTCATTTATTTCCTTTTGGGAGGATGGGAAGGTTTGGATTTCTTTGATTTGGATGTCTATTGCCATCAAGTTCTCAATACATTCCCAACTTGTTCCCCAAGTTATTCCTCCATAGAACTACACATTATCCCATAACCTTTGCCCAAAGTTGAACTCTCAATAACTCAAAGGGAAGCACTTCTACAAATCTATTTTTGGGAGAGCACACTTTTATTTCTAGAATGTCTTAGAATTCGTTTGTGATGGGCCAATCAAAGTGATTCATTAAAAAGAAAAATAAAAATAAAGTTGAACTTTGGGATCAAATTTTTTCTGTTTTCAACTTTATGATATAACTGAGGTGTGAATCAATCCTGCCAATCTAGCCAAATTTGGCTATTGAAAAAATATGAAAGAAAAAACCCATTTTCTTGGCTACCTATTTGAACCATGTATAGAAAGTTGGTGAGTTTTTAAAAACATTTTGAGTTTCTTTCCAAACACTTTGAATTTGCCACAAAAGTTTTCAATTTTTTTTTCAACAGTGTTGTTTGGGATGCACCCCAACAACTAACAATACATAGAGACTTAGTTTATGACAACAAATTATATATATATATATATGAATTGGCCAAATAGAAGTCATGATTTGTGTCCTCATAAGTACATAAATAGGTTATAGATCTGCTGTGGTTGCCGCCAAATGGGCTGTTAAACATAACTAAAATAGAAAAGCAATCCTTGTAAATTGATGCGTGATGGATATTGTTAGCAATCAGCTCCTTCTATGATGGGGGTCAAGAAGCTTAAAACACAGAGAGTAACAGAGAGGCAAATTGGAATTGGTGTCAAACATGGTACTAACTTTCCTACATCAATGCCTTCTTTCATGCCACGAAATATTGGCACTCTCTTAGCTTGTGTTGTTCTCTCTTTATTTATTTTTTAAAAATCTTCTTTTCTTCTTTTATTTGGAAATAGGAATGATAATTAGTAGTTAGTACCTACATAGGTATCTATCTATCTATCTCTTTTTTTATTTTTTTTTTTTTTTGGCTTATTTAGTACCTGGTAGGTGTATGTTATATATATCTTCTTTTTTTCCCCTAATCCTTTGTTGTTTATTAGCTACATTGTAAAAGTTACACAGGTACCAATGTAATTATTTTTTCAAAACTCTTTCCTTGTTTCATTTGGGTAGGAGACATAGGTAGTTAGGTAGGATTTTAAGTAGGTACCCACCTATGTATCTCTTCCTTTTTTAGTTGCCAGACATGGTGCTCTTTCTTTTTAATCTTTTGTTGTTGATTACCTATTTGGGAGAGTTTGGAGGGTTTTAGTTGTACATTCTTCTTCATCCTGGGGGGAGGAAAAAACGAAAGGCCAATCCAGTTATTGCTTGGATTCTCGAGGGGACAAAAGCCAAAAGAGTAGATGAAAGTGAGCGTTTTACATCCATCTGAACGTTTTTGATTCATCGACAGTCGTCGTAGTGGTCGTGGTGATGGTAGTGGTGCTGCTGTTGCGTGCTTTGCACTTGAGCAATTTTCCTGGTCCTTTGTGAGCAAGTCTTTGTGGGTTTTGTGGAGGTACTTTGTGAGGGTTTTTTTTTTGGCTGCTGCTGCTGCACCAGAGAAGAAAGAGTCAGCCGGTTTCGGTTTCTAGCAGCGGCGCCGAGGGGGGAGTGGGGAGTTGTTTCCCCAACTCCCAAAAGTCGCACCTTTGATTGGGGCCTTTCTTTGTGAATTTTTTTTTTTGTTTTCCATCAGCGACTGAAGATGAAGTGGGCAAGCAAAACCATCATGCACTTACAGGAAAGAAAGTTCTTGGAGTCTTTTGCTCTCACATGGTTTTATGAACTCGTGTTACTGGCAACCGTGATCAAGATTTTCTTTTAAATTATGAACTCTTGGGGATTGGGGTTTAAGTATAATGTTTGGGAATCATCATCAGACCTCGGATGATCTTCGAATGTCGGTTGTAGAAATTAACATCCAAAAAAAGAGAAGACGACAAAAAATCTGGCGTTGTTTTTTGTTGTTGGGTTCCAGATCTCTCATCAATTGCTGGTGTCTTCAGTCAGTTTCAATGAGAGCTTTTAAGGGTAGTTTGATTTTGTGGAGGACGGAGAAGGAGTAGGACAACTTGTTCTTTCTGGTTTTCAGATGACAAAAGATTCAAACTTCAAGGTTTGAAGCAGCAGCAGCAGCAGCTCCTCCCGGGGCATGAATTTTGGACCTTGTGACCCATGTCTTCTTCTTTGATGATCGTTTGGACTTGAAGGCCAACTTTGCAGAAGTATTGAGCCATCATCATCATCAGATAGGTAGGTACATATAGATTTGCCTGAAGTTTGGATTGTGGGTTTGTTCAGGCCAGAGCCTCAAAGAAAGATTGCTCCTGGATCTTGTTGAGCTTTGATCTCATGATCTTGAGCTTTTGCATGACAAAGCTTTGGGTTTCTTTGTTACAACTCAGGTCTTGGCTCTAAAGGCTTGCAGTGATATGAATGAACTAGTTACGTGCAGTTTGAAATTTGCGTGTTTTCTAGGAGAAGTCTTGGGAGAATTGGGTCCTTCTCTTCTTCTTCTTCACGTGAAAAGATTGCAATACATAATAATACACTGGGATGATTCTCGTATGGGAACAGGTCTGAATGTGGGTTTTGTCGTTGCATGATCTTCTTGTAAGAAGAAAAGAATGAGATCATGGCTGCATTGAGGTGGTCATGATGGTGGATGCAGGAGGAGGAGGTGCCAGCAGGATCACAGAATACTTTGTATAGTTTTTTTTTCAGACTCCAGCTTGCCACTGAGAGGGTGCCTGAGACAGATTCTATCTCCTAGCAGGGTCCCCAGGAGTTCTACAATTGAACCGCGGTGAGCCGCGTGCTGCTGCTGCTGCTGCGAGGAGGAGCAAGAAGTCTAGAAAGTATTAGACTGCTGCTGTACAAGCCAGCCGTTGTTCCATGGATCATCATCTTTTTGGAAGGGCGGGGATGTCGATGATCAAGATGGAGCGGGTGACAAATCTTGCATTCCTTTCGGGCTTTCGCACGCGATGTATGCTGGTTACATCAGCTTTTGCTATGTGGTGGGTGATCATCACGCTGCATATCTCCCATAGTCCTCCAGGCTCCACTCTCCTCATGGGTCCGTCCCTAGACTTCTCTACCCAGGCTGCTGGCAAAGACGCCGCAGCAGCAGCATCTCTGCACAGCTTGCTCTTGTCTACGAATCCCATCGCTGAAAACAGTGCCTCAGGGCTTCATCATCATCATCATCCAGATTCCCAACTGTCGAGAGCCTTACATGACGAAGAAGTAGAGGAAAGAACTTTCAAGGAGGAAGAGGAGGAGGAGAATCAAGTGCAACAAGAATTGGTTGAGGATCCGTGCGCAGGCAGGTATGTGTATGTGCATGACTTGGATCCGCGTTTCAACGACGAGCTTTTGCGTCAATGCAAGAAACTCAACCCCTGGGTGGACTGGTGCAACGTTGTTTCCAACGCGGGTCTGGGCACCATGGTGAAGAACAACAACAGAAGCAGCAGCAGCAGCGAGGAGGATGTGGAGGCTGGAAGCAGCAGCTTAGACTTGCAGCTGGAGTCTGGAGCCTGGTTCGAAACAAACCAGTTTGCACTGGAGATGATCTTCCACAACAGGATGAAGCAGTACACATGTCTGACCAAGAACTCGAGCCAAGCTGCTGCAATCTTCGTGCCCTTCTACGCGGGACTGGAACTCGCCATGAACTTGTGGGGAGCGAACATAAGCGTCCGGGACGAGGCACCCGCCAAGCTAGTGGGCTGGCTGGAGACGCAATCGGAATGGAAACCCCATTACGGTCATGACCATTTCATGGTCGGGGGACGGATCACTTGGGACTTCCGGCGCGAGACGGACGACGAAGGGGACTGGGGCAACAAGCTCTTCGTTTTGCCGGCATGTCTAAACATGACACTGTTGGTGATAGAAGCCAGCCATTTGCACCAAAACGATGTGGGAATCCCATACCCTACCTACTTCCACCCATCTTTGGACTCTCAGATTCACCATTGGCAGCAGCGCATGCGGCAAGCCTCCCGACCATGGCTGTTTTCTTTCGCGGGCGCATCACGAACCGAGGCTTTGGGTGGATCCATCAGGGAAGATATCATTTCCCAATGTTCCAATTCCAGCCGCTGCAAACTCCTGGCATGCCAAAACGATGCCGACAATAACATCTGTCTTCAACCTCACCATCTCATGAAACTCTTCAGCAATTCCGTGTTCTGTGTGCAGCCTCCCGGTGACTCCTACACCCGAAGATCCATCTTCGATTCCATGCTTGCCGGCTGTATCCCTGTATTCTTCCATGAGAGATCTGCTTACACGCAGTATGTTTGGCACCTGCCTGCCAACCATTCCTCCTACTCGGTCATGATCGCCTCCTCTGGAGAGAACAAAGCCAACAACATCGAGGAGGTTTTGCTCAGAATTCCAACAGCAGAGGTGGAGCACATGAGACAGACAGTCATCGGCTTCATTCCAAACTTGGTGTATGCCAATCCTCTGGCACCTCCTCTGCAAACTTCAAAGGATGCTTTCGACATTGCAGTCCAGGTACAAACCCCAAGAAACCCCAAACTCATGCATGATGATCTATTTTTGTTCTTGAAAAACCACCACCAGGATTGATATTGTTCTCCTCCAAAACCCATTAGATTGTTGTTCTTGAAAAACCACCACAAGAGGTGGAATTGATCTTCAAAAACCATGAGATATATTGTTCTTCAAAACCCAGGAGATTGATCTGCAAATTCTGTATCCTCAGAAAACCTTGATCTCCACCAGTCTGACATACAAAATCTTTGATGATCATCACAAACATGATGTGCATGTGTTCTAGGCTTTGCAACTAATTTTCGGCCTTTTACACAAGTAAAATTGCTTTTTGCAGCAATCCTCTCTACTGATGAAAAATTGTCAAACTTTTCTTCTTCTTCTTCTGATGATGATGATGATGATGATGATGATGATATTGGTCTTGGCTATCATCTGTAGGCTGTCATTGATCGTGTTGCGGCTTGGAAGGTGCAAAACCAACAATTCCAAGGATTGCAAAAGCAGGGCACAGAAGAGACAGCCATGAGCATGCACAGGAGGGTGCAAAGGAGGTGTAACTGAAGCTGCAGGCAGGCAGAGGAGAGATAGATAGCTACTGCAATGTCAAAACAGGTTAACTCACAGAGAGAGATATATATGGAGAGAGAGAGAGAGAGAGAGCATTTCAGACCAGAAGAAACCAGCAGCCATGGGCACTTGTAACAACAGCCCGGCTGTGACAAAGTTTTGTAACAATGGAAAATGGTAGAAGCAAAGTAGGGTACTATATATGTTTGATCATGAAAATTGCAGAAACAAAAGATTTTAGTTATGTCACAGAAGCACAATATTGGAATGTCACAGATACACAATATCACAGTTTTTTCATAGCTAGATGTGGGTAGTATCAGTTGCTTGTATGACTGATGCAGCAGTTGATTTCATGCGTTGTGCAGAAAGGTGCATCATCTGCGCATCATCTTTGAATATTTTTTGCCTGTACTCTTGTCATTCTTTTACATCCCCAACGGCTGCCATTGACAACACTCAAGGGCTTCATACAGACTTTCTGAAATTCAGTGGTAACAATTTTCAGCTATGGAGAAAATCATTCTTTTCTTTCAAAGTGCTTATCAACAAAGTTGTAGAAACATTTTTTTGATACAGATGATGGTGATGACTTGTAGCATACATATATGTTAGCACAAAGCATTCGAGCTCCACTTGTGCTCATTATGTGGCCCTGCAAAAGAAAATTAGTTGAAGAACAGTCAAAACGTGCCATTTTGGCTCAGCAAAATGGTTTTGGCCCAGCAATCTTGCACATGATGCTGAGGCTGGTAAAAGGCATAGCAAAGCCTAGCACCTGCTGTTGATTGGCCAGATAGTTTGATTGGTCCAGGTGGGTTGCTATTAGTAGTCTCCCACCCATTTGCAGTCCCAGTTTTAGTTTTATGGGTGGGGTTGGAAAAAAGTAAATAACTATACTTGGATGTGAGAAATACTTTTGCAGGGTCACATAATGATCACTGCTGGAGATGCTCAATTATCTGATGAGAGATTCATCCCAAAATTTTATCCAGTTGCATGCCAACTACTGAGTTTGATCATATTCTTGCTGTTTTGCACTTGCTGCAAAATTAATACAGCATTGCCAATCTTACTATTCAACTTGTGGAAAGAAGACGAAGAAGATACATGGAAGCATTCCAGTGTTGAAACCTGTGGTTTTTTTCTTTGCTGGAACCAAAGCATCTTGGCTGCCTTAGAAGCTAATTGTAACCATCATTAGATCCCAGCAGCAGTAGCCTAATCTTGAGAGTTTCTTGACCTGGTGGTGGAGACCAAATAACCAAACTTCTCTCAACAAGTGGGAGTATATTTTTTCCACGCAACAACCATGCCCAAATCAGGCACAAGGGCAAGGTCAGCCTTGTGGCTCCCCTTCTTCTCAGCAACCTTGGGCCATGTCAGATAGGACATGTGGTAGCTTACCACTAACCCATTGTTCAAAGCTTGCCAAGGATACTCATGGCAAGGTTAGCTCTCGTCCCTTCATCTTCACTATCCTTGGTGAAAAATTGTTGTGTTCTTTTCCCTCACAAAGTTCCTCCATGCATGCTTAAGTTGATTCTTTTTGCTCATGGGGCTCCTTCATGCTTCAAGAATTTAAAGCTTCTATGCAAGGGTGCTATGAGCAATGTTTCAATATATTTCATGTTGATTTGGGAAATAAGCAATAATTTTGAAAGGATTGAATGGGCATAATAATAAATTCGGGTTTGGCACTATGTAGTGTTTTGTCAAATAAATTAGGGTTTTGAGTTGGAAAGTCCATTGTGTGGAAAGTTTTTCATGAAGCTTGGAATAGGGAAAGGAGATGTTAGTAGGAAGCAACAAGCAATGTTGGTTGCTGTGATTGGTACTCTTCCCCGTTCAACAATAGTGTGCAAGTTTTCTTCCTCTTGTCATTGTTTTTATCATTTTCTTACGGTCTCACATTCACCAATTACTATTTCCGATTGTAATAAAGATTGGAGGGCGCGGAATTACACATATTTTTGGTGAGGGGTAGTAGTAGCAAGATGCCATTAATGCTCATAACAAATCAACATGAAACAATGATTTTAAATGTCTATAATCTTAATGACAATACCCAAAGCATTGCACATATTTGGGAATGTTAAAAAAAGGGCAATGATGTTCAAGGTTGTAGATTAATAAACCAAAATTATATAATCAATAAACTATTAGAGGTGATAGATGCCAAAATGTTTTCCAGGTTTCATTTATGTAATGACAATTTATCATTCACATTATTCATTGTTGTTAACTTATTGATAGCACACCACATCACCAAGACATGTTAGTTGCTTACCAATAAAAGGTTCCATATGTGAATTGTGATTACAAGATGGCAATTTATCATTAATGTTACCCCCAAATGCAAATCAACCTTTATATGTTTTAAATATTATACATAATATTAAAGTCTATGTCTTCAATGTTCATTAAGGTCAAAAGGGGTGGCAAAATATGTCATTTTCTTGACCACATTATATGACAATCTTTTGCAATGATCATACTCTTGTAATAACAACCAAAATCTTTGTTGCGCATGATTTTATTTATTTTAATTCATTGAATTTACCACCCATACCTTAACATGGTGGAATGGTCTCACCCTTGCCCATTAGGAACTGGGTGTGTCACTTAGCTCACCCTAATGAGGTTGCTTGGTGCCCTACCCAAGATGATGGGCAAGGATTATTTGTAATACGTTGTTACTTTCTTCAAAGAAATCAACATTAGTTTTCCACATGCATGCAATTGATTCAACATGATGGTGCATGGTATTTCCAAAAACAAAATGATGACATACCCAACATGCACACACACATAAAGAGATTTATGAATGCAACGACCTTAAAAAAATGTAGAAAGTTTAACACCAAATAGGTAAAAAACCTTCATTTCTTTCAAACTTGAATGTAAAGGTCTTGGACTAGTTAAACAAACAACCTTCATTCCTCATATAATGAGGAATTAAAATGTAAAATTATGTGAAACTTGAATCTAAAAGTTTTAGACTAGTTAAACAAATAACATTTATTCTTTATATAATACATTTTTTCATTGCCAAACTTGAATGTAAGGGTTTTCACATTCAAATAACAAAACGAAGGACTTCATTTCACTTGCAACATGTTTGTTCAATGTTGAAAGCATCAATATAGAATGGCTTTATCCTAGTTTGGCTATACCTTGCAATTGGACACACAAAAATATTTATGAATAATGTAATATATAACAAAAGAAAACATACAATTTGTTGACCTATATATTTTATTGTAAAAATTTTCACTGATATCATATATATGGTGAAATGTTGATTACCATACATGCAATCATATTGAAAAGAATATAATATTAGTGCTTGGAAAACTTATAGTAAGTTTTGCACTTTTAAATTATAAGTAAACAAAAGACTTTCTACGAATGTATTAATTAAACTAAATTAAAATTTCATTTTAATTTCTAAAGTTCATCTTTAAAAATATCCTAAAAAATAAATGGCACAACACATTATTGATTACCCACCCCACCCACCCACCCCCCCCTCTCAAACCCACTTTGGCTCACCCTAGCCCCAATTATTTTATTTTATTCTAGTATGCTAAATAACCAACCAAGAAACCTTGTTCCCATAGGGAAAATAATCTTCTCCTCTATTTTTTTCTTAAATGGTAATTACATGTGTAGGAAAAGGTCAAGTCCAAAGGGGTTTCCCCTATTTGGGGCCATCAAAGGTAAAATGATCATGTCAATTTTTCAAAGCAATCTTTCTATTGTAGGATTTGAAACCTTGGAACTTATAACCTTTTTTAATATGATGCCAACTACAAATTAAGGTTCACTAGTGTGCACAAGTACATTGTGGTGACCTAACTAACAATGAACATTAAGCAAACACATGCATGTCAACCTACTTCAAAACACATGTGTTTTTGTTTTCAACCACATTGTAGAACCACACAATTTAAAACTTTGACATTCAACCACCAAAACAAAGGAAAAACACAACTTAGATTTGAACTTATTTTATTAGTGCCCAAATGATCAATAGTACCCGCCATTTATCCATCAACACATCCTTTAAAGCAAATATTTAAACCTATTCACCAACCAACACAAATAACTCACATTAAAACAAAATCATCAACATTACTAAAGAATGCTTGTGGAAAATGTCACTCAACACACATCCTCTAATCACCAACATTGCATCATGCATTTGGTCGTAAACATAATTTTAAGGAACAAATGATGTGTCCTCCAATCCCTTAATCACTTTTTCATTGTGGAACATTTCAACCTTTCCACAAAGGTGATATGTCAATTGAAACATCATTCATCTTCATCTTCACATTAAAATTTTCACCATTGTTTAATTCCCCCATGTGCATTTTGATGTTTACTGAAAATGTAGGATATTGAAAACATAAAATGGCTAATGCACCCTAAATTAAAGTGGGAATATCTCACATCCACTTTTGAAAGGATAGGGGAAGTCTTTTGGCCTTCATTTTAACCATTCAATAAAAATGGGGATCAATGCATTATTTGCCAAACTTGTATGGACCAAAAGAAATATAGCAATTAGGCATTTTTTTAACACATGTATCATGCATAATGTTTAATAACACTAATGGTGGCAAAGAATAGATGTCCACAAAGTAAAGCCCCATTTCATCATCGTCTATATGCACAATTTAACCTTCTAGCTACCATGCTAAAACATTGGGAATATAATCAATAAAACACTTAATCAACTTGAAGCATGAAGTGCATACATGCAATGGATTTGGCAAGTTGGCATGTCATTTATTACATTTGGGACTTGATGTGACAAATGGCATTTGAACAAATCCCAAATTCAAAAGTCATGTGAAGTTTTATACCCTACACCCACAATGTAAAATGCAAATGGTTTTACCAAATATTTTAAAGGTGGTTTAACCCAAAGATCAACCAACAAGTTTGAATTTGGTCCTCACCGACTTGGAATTTGGTACAACCCCATGGGTGATGAGGTTGGGCAAACATGTAATCTACACGATCCCTTAGAAGAAGTAATATGTGACCTTTTAATCAAGGAAACTAATGATTTCCAACGCTTAAAAGATGAAGTAGCATTCACATTCCCAACCAAGGTGTCGCCACACACGATTGCCATGGTTGATGAAATAAATAATCTTGAGTTGAATGCAATTTTGCATGGGGCAAACATTGGGCAATGAAGTCCATCTATACAATAATCTCAACCAACTTTTCAAACACTATTTGGGGAAGGAAGCAATAGAAGATCCAAAGATTTTCAATTGGGTTTAGAGTGAGCAGGATTTAGCATAGGTATTAGGCACATCATATGTACATAACTTTTCCAATATTTAAAAAATAATAATGTATATGTCATATTTATGAATGGCACATTATGGGCAAATAAGGTGTTTCCCCAATTGATGTAATGGTTGTGATAACTTATATTCAATATTTTTAAATGTGATTATTTCATGTGTTTAGAGCTTTCAATTGACATTGTGATTAGAAAACTCATAATTGCACACAAAATACATCTTTACAACATACATGTTTGCATATGTTCAACATTCAGCTTCAAGTTGAACTAAATTTTAAATATTAATTACATTGGTAAAATGAATAGTTCTAATATTTGGTGAAAATATGATAAACACCAAATAAGGTTCAAAATCAAATGGTAGCAAATTTATTTACATAAAAACATATGGTTCAAACAAAAATATATGTAGACCTTCATGTGGATAGGAATATCAACCAATTTGTGCATATTCCATAGTGGTTTACCCCTTTAAATAGTGCAAGATTGCAACATCCTAATGATTCTAGACATGGGAGCACGACCAATTCTAGAATTGGTATTCTGGGGTCATGATTCATGATAAACATTGTCATTTGGTGTTTTTTTTCCATCATCACTAATGTCAATGTCCTCATCATCATCCACAACAACACATTATGGGTTTTGTGACTGAAAAAAGAAATGATTACTATCATTTTTTACTACAATTGTAACTACTTAGTCACAAAAATCACTATGTAATCGCAAAGGCCATTGAAATGTCATGTGATGTCATGGTTTTGTGACTATAGTTAGTATGACAACTAATGGGCTTTTATGGATAGATATATTATTATTCTTGAAAATGTAATAATATGATTTAAATAAATTAAAATTAGTTAATAAAAAATATCTTGACTTTTGCAACAACAATAACAACTTTTAATCTCACGACATGATGATGTGGCATTCCACATGTCTTTTACAACTTGTCCTATTCTATTGCAATAGAAGAAATGACGAAAAAATGGCATAAATGACTTTTTAAATGATTATAAATTAAATGACTATTGTCAAAAAGGACCAATCATAAAAGACATGTTTTAGCATTGTGGTGGTAATAAAATTGTTGATTATTAATCAACATGATGATTCATACACTACTTCAGATAAAATGAAACATTTATTGGTTAGTCATTATGTTAGAGATGATGTCCAATCCCTCAACATAACTTTTTACATCAAGATGCAAATCCAAAAACTTTACCCTCACTACAACAAATCCCATCCTTTAAACTAGACACAAAGATGACTATTGTTTTTTAAACTACATTTATAATTATTTAGTCATAACAATCATTAAATAATGGCAAAATACATCAACACGCCACATGGCATCATGGTTTTGCAATTGTAGTCAATATAACAACTTGTTGGCTTTTTTGGTAAATTATCATTTTTTTTTCAATTTTTGTTCATTAGTTAGTTAGTTGCAAGTTGAACCATCCACCTTTGCGACTAATAATTATTCAATTTCCCATGATGGTGACATGGCATGCCATAATTTTTTGTGTGCCATGAGGTTTTTGAAATCATGAATTCACATGCATGTGTACTAAACAATCTATTGTTAATTTTTAATTATAACTACAATATTAATAGTCGTTTTGGAAAAGGTGACACATAACTCCTTAACTTTTTAACTACTTAACACACTAGCTTAGGTTAACATACCTATTAAGTTAACCTATGTATGTAGGTTACTTAGTAAAAATCTACCTTGTAAGTTATTTAACTAAACATAAGAAACTTACTACATCCAATATGTTTAAATATACCTAAAATAGGTTACCCTACTAATAGATTAACTTAGGTAGGTTTGCCTAAGTTCCTAACTTTAGGTTTTTTGCCAAGTCAACCTAGGTAGCCTCATTACAAGATATTTTATCAAGTTTGTGCAACTAGATGTGATTATGATGTGAGGAAATGTGACGTAATTATCCTAGGTTAAATTGTTGTTAACCTAATAATGCCTAGGTTAACTTAGGTTAGGTTGGTAGGTAGTAGCTAAGTCAACCTAAGGTGACGAAGGTTAATTAAAGGTTAAACATTTTGAATTTTATAATTTTGTGTTAAATATAGTTAGTTTTAAATAATGTGGTAGTCCAATGGATGAGGATTTCAACCCCAAAATGAAGGTGAGGGGTTCAAGTTTTCATTCTTGCAACCTATGATGCCTAGGCCATTTGGTTTAGGTTAAGTAGAACATATATTTAATTAATTCTGGACTTTGAAAAAGTTTAAAAATTAGAAAAATGAATTTTGAGAGTTTAAATATAAATGAAATAAAATCTTCAACCTAGTGGGCACCAAACAAAGTGTTGAAACAACAAATTTGCATAAGAAACTTTTTTCACCATGAGAATAATTAACATTCATGAGAATAGATAAACTTGGTCACCACCAAATATTAAGAACTAGGAGACCATAAAAAAAAAGGTCTAGAACCAAAACATTACATAACATCATCAAGTAAACAATTCATTGGCAAAATCAAAAAACCAAATTTGAAATATCTATTAAAGTTTATGTCATTGAATCATGCAAAGTATCAACAAAAGAATTTAAGTATTATATTTCATAAACTATTGGTAGACCATTGAACATAAAAGCTTGTAAGGCATTCAACAATTGAAAAAAGTTATTTATTAAAAAAGAAAATAATCCGATGGCCACCAATGGGTATAATAGTTGTAGTTGGAAATGTATTAAGACATATACATTCAACATGTAATCTTGAGTAGGAAGACTTTGCTTATTATGAAATATGAAATGTAAATTCCACCCACAGGAGTAGACAACAAAAGTAAATTGCAAGTGCATGAAAGAAAAGATTATCAATTATTGATTTCATAAAAATACATTGAATATCAAAAATTATCTTGCCATCCATATAGGAATTTGAAAAAATGAGCTACTGAAACTAAAATTCCACTCTATAAGCAACCACAAATTAAGGAATATTTTAACCTTTTAAACCAAGAGTCAAATATGCAACTACATCTTTCACCTTTCTAAAAAAGAGAACCCAGTTGACATCATGTTTTTCTACCGGTTAGAACTACCAATGCCTTCACGCGGTTTATAAGCAAAAACCAAAATCCATTGCAAACATAAATGAATAATTGAAATTTCCCCGAAACTACAAACATCAAACAAAATATAAAATTTTAAAAAATAATGTGGAACAAAAGACATGAAAAATATGATTGAAATAAAGACATGTTTAGGGTGTACTTAGGACATCACCTAAAGGAAGTTGCAACATCACTAGATCCGCACTTGAATTTCCTTCAAATTGTTTGAACCAAAAATTAGACAGATAACAAGAATTGAACATTGGCTTCAAAAACTACATAATGATTGTGAAATGGGCATAAACCATTTTTGCAACGGGCAAACCCTTCAACACTGGCCACAACCAAGACACAAGGTCTAACCATTGTACCTTGTTTTGGATAACTCACATCCTCTGAATGGCTCAAGGAAAAGTCCGCTCCATTTTGGATTTTGAAGGGCCTTGCTGAGCTCATCATCAATGAACAATGTTTGATCTTTATCCCCATGAGGTAGACCTTTGCAAACAAGGTGAACTTGATCCAAATCCTTCAAGTAGTAATAAACTAAGTGTATAAGTTGACCCATTGTTGTAATGCATTACTCACATCCCCAAACAAACACAAATCGATCGACAAGAGTTTTGGGCATCAACAAAGGGACATCTTCTAACAACATACACGACCAAATAGCAATGTTAAAATGTTAAAATGCTTGAGATAGGAAAGCTTGTACTCTAGCACGAATTTCCAACTTGGATACATCTAAGTTTTTCCCAATCTTTCGTTGATCCCCTTGAAGAAAGGCACACTTTGGAAAATAAAAAAGGACATCATTGACATTGAGAATGAAGAGTTTTTAATTTTGCTAAATCACATCGAAAAGTTTTAATTCGTGTCTTTGCAATAGAAAGAGAAACATCATGCACCTACCAAAAAAGAAAAATTTAAAACAAAAAGAATTTAAAGAATAAATGAAGGCCTCTATCCTTGTCACATGAAATGTTAATCCAACACAAAATATACAAGAATGAAGGTGATATCCAAAACATGCAAGGATAATTCTGCTAGGGAATTTGATAACAACATGGATTTAAACACACATATCACGACCTAGAAGCCACCAGGTAGATGAGGGAAAACACTTGGCGACCACCAAATCAATAAGGAAAACAAATGGTGACCACCAGGTTAATGTTGGAAAACACCTAGTGGCCATCATATGGTCGGAGAAGTGCGAGGTTTAACCGAAGGCCCACCAACACTACTACAAAATGTGGGTGCAATTCATTAATCCCCATTCACTAAACCAATCAATTCACTGTTTTTTCATTATTCCCCATTCACTATAACCAATGAATTCACTCAAAATCTAGTTAAATCACTTAATGTACATGGACACCTTTTGTTGTAGTGTAGGTCAAAACTAAATGCATTAAAGGCAAATAATACAAGCAAGATTTAAGCAATAGAACTCATTTTTTGGATAAATTTTACCAAAGGAAATTTTTTAGATATTCAAACAAGCAAAATTTGAGGATGAGCAAATAATAATGTACTTTTTAATTTTATTTCAATTTTGCATTGTTATAAAAAATGGGTTGGCAAGTGCAACTGCATTTCAAAAGTAAAATTTTAAAAAGTCTTCGATTATTTCAATCAATACATTTAGTCCTATTAAAGGGATTGTGTTCAACAAAGGTGGGAACACCGTATTTGGACAAATGAAAGTTTTCCAAGTAAAGGAAAATAGACCCTAACAAATACCGATCCTCCCCACGATGGTTGTGAAAGGACTCCAAAAAATGGCATTATACGGGCCATTGAACATGCTTTTGTATGGTGTATCATCTACGAACAATGTGTTCCCAGTGTGAGTACAAGGAAAAGTAGAAAAAAAAATGACAAGGTTTTTGTGGAAAATTGGCTTATTAGGTTTATCCGTTAAGAAATGCAAATTTCACATGCAAAATTCTTGATCAAGCACTTTAGAAGCATGTATGGAAATTTATGTTTTGTGCTACATGTGATCCAGGTAATTATATATATATTATGACACTAGGTTGTAGACCAAATATAGACTTGGAATTGTGAAAGACATTTTTCCAAGAATTCCTTCAATTTAGGATGAAGAATGAGATTGTGAGAACCCTTATTGAAGTGTGTAGCAATCAAAATTCCATTTAGATCAAAGATCACATCAAATGGACTCACCTCCACCATGGGCAAACAAGGCACTTTTGAGTCAACATCCAAAGTCAAAGGAATCTAATCAAAATCAACTACAACAACCGCTCGTGAATTTGGTGATTCCACATCTTCTGCCTAAGTCATTTGAAAATCGAAACCTGAAGTCAAGGGAATCTCATCCACGTCGACTTCAACAACTGCGAGAGAATTTGGTGACTCCTTATCTTCCTTTGTATCTTCTACCTCCTCAAGAAAGGGTGCATTGATAATTTGAAAAAAAATAAAAATAAAATAGTAGCTATAAAAGTCCGAAAGTAGACTAACTATAAAAATTAATAAAATTGGAAAATCCAAAACAACATTGGAAGAAAATAACAAAAGAAAATATTTGGACTACTTATTACAAATGTTGAATAATTTTTATAGAAATTGGCGAAACACACCATGGTGCATTTTTTGAATAACGTTCGAAATCTAACATCAACTTCCTTGATACTTTTGATGGCACCAAAAGGATAGAGCTCCACAAAGGTGGGAACACAAAGCCCAAAGTAATGAAGGAACTATCAGTATTGGAGAATAATATTCATTAGATAATTATCCTCTTTTGGCGCATATTCATAGGACTCAACAAAGATGGCATTGGAGAGCAAATTTAGGCAAGTTTTGTAAGGTGTATTGTCTACCAACAACGTATTCCCAACGTGAGTATTACAATACTTAAGGAATAAATTAGAAAAGTTTATATGATAAATTAATTTATTATGAATGAGACAATCAACGCAATAACTGCTTGGCTTGATGGGAAACTACAAAAAAGTTTGTTAATCTTGCAAAGATTTCGACCCATAATCCTTTGTGGGTCCATCTCAACACCCATCTCTTATTTTACTTTTCTTGAATAGACATTCATCTTGGCAAGTGGAGTAGACATCCATAAATAAACGGTAAACTATTCTAAACACCTAAAGAGGAATTCTTTTAAAGTTGGTGTGGGTACAATGCTCTTGCCTAGTAAGGTAGGACCTCCGGCCAAATTAAATGGAAAAGGCAAGAGGTGATTAATTCTAAAATACTCCGTCCCAACAAGGACCCTTTCAAATCGAAAATCGTGTGCAAAGGACGCACCTCTACGTCCTCTGCGTCCACAAGAGGAGGAGATCTAAAACCCCCAAAAGCAAGTTCCTTCCCTTTATCTTCCTCAATAGTCTCATGGAGAACTCCAGGAAGTGCATCCTATTTGGCCCCCATCAAATCCCACAAGGAACAAATGTGGTTGTGCCTAGACTAATCGCTCGGAAGATGGGAAAGAGGGAGTTGGGGATGGAAAACCTTGACTAAGCAAAAGCTAGACTAGAAATGACATTGGTCTCCTCCATCTTTCTTGCCTTTTCGCATGCCTTCTCTAATGCAATTTAGTCTCGTCAAGTTTTCCAAATAACTGAACAATTGTCCTTCGAATTCCACCAAGGCCAAAAAAAGACCCAAGCTTGTCCTAATCATTCAAATCCTCAATGTGTATTTGTTGGAGTCATCAGACAAAAATTCACATTCACCTACAAATAGAAAATTAAAAAAGGTCAAAATTTCACCAAACAAAAAAAATTGCAAAATAAAATAATTAAGAAGTAAAAAAAACTTCCAAAAAAAAATAACAAGGATGGAATCAAAAGCCAATTTTGGAAGGCAAAAAATTTGAAACAAATATATGTAGGCATAACAAAAGGACGCAATTTTTATCCTGCACAACATAATTTTTTAATTCTTCAACATCATGCCTCTCTTTCGGCCACCAAATAGGACGATCTAATGGTCATTAGATCACAATGTTTGAAGGCCATTAGACAAGACAATTTAGTGGCCACCAAATCGGAATGTTTTGAAGCCACCAAAAAGGATGACCTAGTGGCCAATAGATCATAGTGTTGGGAGGCCACGAGATAGGGTTTCCATTGGCCACTAGATCCCAAGATCTGGACACCACCAATTTGTCGATTTGATGGCCTATGGATTGACCTCTCTAGTGATTATATCTTGAGGCCACCAATTGGTCAATTTGGTGGCCACCAGATAGGTTAATTAGTTACCATTAGATACAACAATCTTGTGGCCATTAGATTGTTCTTCTTAGTGGCAACTAATTGTCCTCTATAGTGGAAACTAATCAACCTATCTAATGGCCACCAAATCGTTCTTCTTAATGGTAACTAATCATCCTTTCTGGTGGAAACTAATCGACCTAGCTAGTGGCCACCAGATCGTCCCATTTGGTGGTTGCCGGATTGTTCTATCATGTGGCCACCAAGTACATTTATCTACTGCCCATGATGTAAACATAGATGAAGGCCACCAGATGTTGAATATGTGGCAATTGAAATAATAAAAGAAGGATATACAATTATCTGGTGGCCACCATATGCATACTACGCTTTAGAGTAAAATTGTGAATTATCTTATGTAAATGTATTCATAATTTAAAAGAATTGTAGAATGTTTAATGAGGAGAGTTGTTAGTCGTAATTTAATCTAACTCCAAGTGGGTTCAACTCTTCTAAAAGAACTTGTCTATTCATCTATGTACCAATATCGTCATCATTGACATCTTCAACATCGTCCTCCCTAACTATAATGGTTGTCTACAATGGTTCCATAGAGCAAATGTTAGGTCATGTTAATATATCATTGGATGGTATCTCATCATTTTTCATTCTCCTTTTTCCAACCGCATGAAACTGAGAAATCTTCAAGACCGACAAAATTACTACTACTCGCTCTCGTGGTCACCTCTTCAATAACAACCCCACAAGCAACCTTCTTCTTGTTTTTCTTCCTTCTTGCAATAACGGATGCATCTATTTCCTGTAAAAAAATTTCTACACTTTGACCCTTGTTGTTCAAGATCTACAAACAGGGTTAGAACACAAATTGCAAAGGGCAATGGATTTGTATTATACAAAATTGATAGACTAATCATTGATTTTCAACCTAATCTTCTTTTAATCAAACTCAATTTAATGAATAATATGAGCACTCGTGATGGCACAAATAAATCACATCCAAAATTTGGGGTAAAACTAAATCATGAATACTTATTTAAGTGAGAAAACTAGTTATGTTTCTTATTTTCATCTTGTGTATTTGTTTCATCCTGACTTTTCATTGCATCCCCTATTTTGGTAAAATTAAGACCCAAAAGCTATAATTTGGGGTATGTTAGGTGTAGGATAAGGATTGAGAATGGGGTTGCTCTTGGAATGAGGGCCTAATGCAAGGCAAGAGCTAACTGTGAGACTTGAATTCACAAAATTGCCTTCTTTGAAGTCTTAATACAATTTTAGAATATATTAGAATTTTAATGGTTTCAATTTTTTGTAGAAAGAAAAAGGCGCCTTATGCTTGTAAGGTTCCTCATTTTCTAGAAACCTTATGTGTAAGGTGTCTCATCTATTGTAGCTAAAATATTAACTTGAGGGTGTAAGCAAGGTAAAGTAGACAACTCATTACTCCTTGTAAAAAAAATTACATGTAGCCATGAAATTTTTTTAATGTATTGAAAGTAAAATTAAGTAGAATTATAAAAAATATTTCTACTTGCACAAATTGTCTAATCTTACAAAATGGGCTACATGTAAATGAAATATTGATTTTTTAAAATTTTCAATTTAGTGGAGCCCTAAGAAATACTTATGTATTATCAAATTATGAATTTTATAATCATAATATATCAAATTTTAATATGAATTAGGTTTGAACACCATTTTGACTCAATTAATTTCAAACATACTTTCAACCTACTTTTATCATACCAAAGTTGATCAAACTTTGTACCCAACTTCCCATAAACTAAATGCAAGGCCCTATGGTTTTATATTTCTACTTCAAAATATTTTGAATCTATTTTCTTGTGTCCATATCAAAAATTGTTCCATTTTTTAATTGGATTTTGGGTAGACTATTTTTTTTTGTCTACTTTACCTTACTCACCCTTATTGGGGTGAATTTCTACCAATTTTTTACAAATGATTATATTGTCTCCAAGTTTTGACCGTTTTTTTTAGTTATGTTTAATAGTAAATTTTTTTAATAATTTAGCATTATATTAAAGAATGGAACTAAATTTTTGCATGAAAGATTTGTTGGCCCTACCTTGTAAGGCAAGGATAGTGTGTTGAGAATCATTATAGAATACAATAATAACTTCAAGGGATTTTTTCCCCTAGAAACTAGGTGAGATGATTCATCCTAATTTGGTTGTAAGAAAATTCACATTCATCTTTTGACATTTTGTTTTCTTTGCCACCTCCTCAAATGTACACCCAACCCTAAACAATTTTGTCACCAATCCAATACGTAACCCACAAAATTAAATATGAAACTACTTTCTCCAAAAATGATTATGGTACCCATCATATGCAAAAAATCATATAATTATTTACAGTGACAATGTGATTGAAAACATTCAAATACACTTGTCATGATGAGTCTTTTTTTTTTTGGTTTGAAAATTTGCACAAATGTGAAAAGTAAATATGAAAAGGGAATATTTGATCACTTTTTTTATGAAAAAAAAGTTATTAAATTTGCAAAAGATTGAAAATCATGTTGTGACATTTCCTTATTGGTTTTGGTTTGGCAACAATTTTAAAAGTGTTTAGATAAGTTCCTAGAACATCTCATCATTTAATTTAAAATCCTTTTTGGGTTCCTAATAACTAATGTGATGTTAAAAAGTGAAAAAAAATCATGAAAATTTTCTTTTTCAACAACATGGTGATGTACATTAATATAGATTTTTAAAAAAAATCCCTTAGTTATGAACAATTTATCATACAATATCAATTGTTGATATTAAATTAATGGTAGGGCCATTGTGTATAACATCACCTTGTTTAAATTGTTGGCATGGCATGTGCTTATTTTTCAAAAAATTAGCAATTCCAAAAAAGATTTAATTTGTGCTTAACCAACCTAGGTATTATGGTAGCAAAAGGAGTTTGATCTTCATTTGATTCTCCACCAAATCAGCCCAAGAACCAACAACAACCACACCATGCAAGATGGATGGTGTGTGGATAGGAAAACAATTTTTCATTGTATTCATGTTGCATAAATTAACCACAATGGTTAGGTATGTACTACCACCCACATGCATCTACCTACTTGGCCAAGTGCTTTACCTACCTATATAGTAACCACTTACATTCCCTAGTTGGTTACTTTAAATACTTACCCCCTTACATTCCATACTTGGTTACTTAATATATTTTAGACCCAAACACACTTGTTTAGGTCTTGGTTGGAACTTTTGGCATAACACCTTAACATTATCATTTGGTAAGATTGTTAATGATTACCATCATCAACAAGGAGGTTGTTCACACTTACTTTCCAATGACAACTATCAATATTGTTGTTTGGTCAAACTAAAATCTAACAATCAAACCATGCTTGTGAGAGGTAAATTTCTATTTTTCTTTCATCCTTTGTTTGTTTGTTTGTTTGATCTTCTATGTTTTGCACTCTATTTTGTGTTGTCACTCTTGCAAGGTTTCATGTTGTTATTTGTTTGCAAGATTCTATTAATTTGCAAGTTTGAACCATTTCTTTGTTGGCATAACATTGCGAAAAATCTCACATCTTTTTCTTTTTAATAAATAATTTCATCTTCTTGTTTTGTGGTGTGTTATTTGTCATTGTCATTCTCATAAGCTTGCATTAATGATTTCATTTGTTTTCTTTTTTTGTCTTACATGATTTCATGTTGTTGGTTCATTTTAATTTTGGCATTTCATTGTTGTTGCAACATTGAGAGAACTCTCTCTTGTCAAATTTTATTGTTCATTTGTTGCACTCTTTATATGCTTGCACTATATTTTTATTGTGGTCATTCTTGCAACTTGACACAAAAGTTGCCAAAATCATCAAAATTGGAGGAGTTGCAAAAACAAAAAGACACTTAAATCACATGTATGAACCTTCTAACTAATGACACATAGGTCTATTGCTTTGCACATATTGTATTACAATTTGAAGAAAGTTCCAAACACATTGTTCTTTGATTTCCCTCCTCCATCACAAATTTCAAGTGTCACAATCATGGTTTTGATGGATCAACAAAAGTGGTCATTGTTGGTTGCTAGTTTTGTTTTGTTGATTAAAGCTTTACAAGAGCTATTTTTTATTCTTCAATCAAGTTTTTAAATGTAATTCTTTGAATTTAAGGCATTAAAACTAGACCCTTGGTTGAACTCTCAAATTTTGTTGACCTTTGCTACATTATATATGATTATATGATGTCATGTGGTTTGTTGGGAATTGATGAGGAGCTTGGACATTGGGTGTGAATATGATAATTTTAGGTGGATTGAACACTTTTGAATGTCCAAAGATACCTTTCTAGAAATTTGTAATTAATCGATGCCTTTTAATATCAAAACATGATACAAGGTATAAAAAGGAAATTCTTGTTGAGATTATCCACTATTGCTCTTGTGCTTTGCAAGGTGGTAATGGAAATCAATTTAGTGTTCAAACAACTCATAATGTAGCCTATAGGTGGTAAGATGCAAGTTGTGATAATGTACTTTAAGAATTGGTGTGGCATGAATAGTGTGATGGATGTTATAAATGGCACTCATATTATATCACAAAACCATCTAATGTTTATTTTGAGGACTATTTCTTTCAGAAGATAAGCAAATATAGTGTGATTGTAGAAGTAATGGTGGACAACCAAAAAAGGTTCATGGATGTTTATGTGGGATTACCTAGGAATGTGAATGACTTTCATGTGTTGACACTACATGTGCACAAAGAAGGGGAAGCTCATTCAATTTCAAAACTCTTATACAATTGCAAGCACAAGAAGGACAAGTTAGTTTTTGAGAATGTATCTTGTATAATTTAAACTTTCAAAGAGCTTCTAAGAAAACAAAATTACATGTATGATTTATTATGATGTGTTTATTGCTTGTTGTTTGAGCTCCACAATTTCATGTCAAGGAAAAAAGAAGTGGATGTGGTTCAACATTATTGTAGATGATGCAAATTGAAAACATGCAAGACGTTCATGTGCACAAAACATCTATGGATTACATCATGGCATGAAAAAAATGTTCATGTTCAAAGCTTTTAAGAGAACAAAACCATTGCAACCTAGAAATCTACCTTGTTGTACAACCATTAAATATTTTGCCAAATGTCAAATGAAATTTTATGAAATATTCATTGGGCTACCTTATTAGCATCCTTTTAACTCAAGTCCTATGAAAATGCAAACCTCTTTCAAGTTCTTTAATTTTTTTAGTTTATTCCAATTCTTCGTGTAATGTGGTAATGGCACTTGTGTGATGTCATCTATTGATGTGATGTAAATCAATGCATGTGTTGGTGGCATATTGTGATGTAGATGTTTTAATTACCAAGTTCATGACTTTTGTAAACATTGTTATTGTTTGAAGGTCATTCCTTGTTGGGTTCAATTGATTTTCACATGTTCAAAATTTGAAATGTTCCAATTACTTATGTAAAATTTCTCCTTGTGATTGAATTTTTTTTTCCTAAATTCAAAGATTGACCCAATGGATGTGGTTTTAGGGGGAACATTGTATTGTTTTCCATTTGTTTGTTAAATCATGAATCTTTTATTTATTATCAATGGAGGGCTTGCCTAATGGCAAATTATTCCCTTGGAAAACAAGTTTGTATGTTTGACCTTGGCCCAAGATGATAATTGTACTTTGATTCATATGCCTTTCTTTCATTGTCATCTTTCATTCATATGATCTATTGTTTAGTTTACTAAGCAATTGATTATTGATCAAGCTCATATATCTTGTAAACTATTTCATAGGGTTTGCAAGATAGTGATATTGAATCACAAGGAATTATCAACATCAACATAATGTGCAAAGTTAGGAACAAGTTTAATAAATCTACCATGCATCCATCATATATAATGAAAATGAAGAGTAATCATTTATATTTAATTGTAATCATGTGAGGTGTTAAACATGTTATATTGCAACATCATTAGAATTGTTGTCAAGTTAAAGGTTCCTTCACTTTTAGTGTTAGGACCTTTAGTGGTAAGAATCCTAACATCTAACTATTCATTAACAAAACACCACGTGGCATCTATATAGTTGCCACCCTAAATTAGTTATAGTTAACACCAAAGGTGCAGTCCACAATGGCATAATGTTTACGAATTCTTACCTAAAAAACTTAAAATTACTTGCTTTAGAAATCAAGCTATATTCCATGTGTTAATCATAGGTTTAATCAAGCTAAAGTGATATTACCCAATCCAACTCAGATGTTTACTTATGGTCAAGTCGGTACCTCATTGAGAAGCACAATTAGCATTAAGTACTACAAATTTTTCTTTTCAACCATTATTTTTAGGGCAATGGAACATGTTATCCAAAAACAATTTCTTTTTAACAATATTTATTTATTAAATAAAACATAAAGAAAATCTTGGATTTTGTCATATTCAATTCATTCAAAGAATCCATTTTTTCCGTTAGACATGTATGGGCATCCAATTGGTCTATCGAAGAATTTCTCTTAAAAATTATTAAAATTTTGGAATTGGGCTCCTTTCTTCACATCACCCTAGGGACATCACATTTCCAACTTGTATTTCATAGTCTAGGTTCAATAAAGCTTAATAAAGCTTATGGTTAAATAACTAATTTTTTTAATCCCATACTATAATTAAGAACATGTAATCAAAAAATTCTCATAAGGAATATTGGTGCTAGGGGGGACCGACTAATGAGCTAAAGGACCTTTGGGAGGGGGAGGGGTGTTACAAAACACTAATTTTTCAATCCAAAATCTAGGATTCTTGAAAATTTCATGGTAACTTACCATTGACCTACCATTACTTTAACACCAAGATAACACCTAGTTCCACATTAGATGACATTTAGGATTTGGTGTCATATAGTGTTGTTGGTGTGAATTGGTGCCCAACCTTGTATTTATTATCACCAAATGCAATTAATGTTTAACTTTCTTTTTTTATTTCTATTGTTCCATTTGTGTATCCTAGGAATTCATTGAGGGCTACACTTGCATTGACCAATATTAATATCTCAACTTACAAATTGTATTGGCAATTTGTTGACATTGCCTAAAGTGAAGCAAATTGCTGAAACATGGTGAAATAATCACTATTGCATGTCCCAACTCATTATGCAAGTGATCCACCTCTAAAAGTGTAATCCACATTGTCTTTTTTAGTTGCTTCAATACTTGATTTTTATGCCCTAAAGTTCATTCTCTTTTGACACATGTGCTCCCAACAATATGTCAAGATTAACTAGAAAAATTGTTTATACCTAGTTGTGTATTGTTTGCTATGTGTCAAGTAGTTGCAAGTTATGATGGATTTTCTTAGCACTTGAAGAGTTCATTGAGTTCATTGTGGACAAAAAAATTAACTAAAAAATGTGTTTGATGAACACCATCCTCTTCCCATGACAATTAATTCAATCATTTTTAAAAAATTCAAACAAAAATATTCATTAAAAATTTATATACCTCAAAATGAATGTAATAAAATGAAAAGGTTGCAAAAAATGTTTCCTCTATAAGGATTTTTGAAAATTGGGTCTTTTTGACACCATTCAAATATCAAATGTTTTGTAATGATACTTCAAATCATAATTTTAACTATTCAATCCCATGCACAATTTTTAAATGAATCCTTTTAGAAAAACCATTTTAAAAATGAAAAATCAAAGTCCATTTGCACATTAAATATGCAATGTGACAAAAATACATGAAAATAAAAAAATTCATCATGTGGTCAATATAAAGATGATTGTGATTCAACTTGGGTTTAATAGTATAATAATATTATTGATAAAAGTGAATATCATTTTATAATCTTATGAAACAAATAATGTTGGGGACCATTTTAATCGTGAACAATGTTGAAAACACACCCTATGATGAAAATATAAGTAGACCATAACTTGCAAGTGCCCTAACATGATAAGGGAACATTTCCATCTCTTATTGGAATATGCATTATTTGCGCAATTGTTTTGTTAATGGATTTGATATAGATTTTCTTCCTATTATATTTGGACTTGGAAATGTAAGTTAAAATTTTGGGATCTACCAAAGTATAAAATTGTTAAAGGGGTTGTGAATCCAATTTGGGGGGGGGGGAGAAAGATTCATTAGTATACATACCTAAAAATGTGGAGATTGGGAGGCATTGCCTAAGTATGCCCTTCCTCAAATGTTTTTCATAGTGTAAGATTGGATCATGAACTTAAAAAGGAAATTTTTTTTTTTCACTTGCATCTCATTATTTAATTCATTGAATTCAAGGTCTTCACATCATGAAAAATCATCTAGTAATTAAGGTGGTGTACAATACACATTGTCATTTGGATTCATGAAATTTGTTGAATATGGGGGATTGAATTAGGGTCTATTGTTCCTAAGCACATTAATGAACTCAAAGTTAATTTTGTTAAAGTTTTAAAGTCATCTTTGCGTGACCTTGTCTTTTATAGACATGTTTTAACATTTTTTATTATGGTTTGTAACCCTCATGCATCATGTGTTTTCTTGTGGTTGTCATAAAGAGACCCATTTTGCAAGCCAATCCAATGTAATGATGGTTTGAATGACCATTGGCCATTACAACTTTTGAGATGTATTTCCATTTGTCATTATCATATCCATTTTGTCTCTTTAATCAACAACTTCCAAGTGAGCTTCACGTGCTTAACTTTCTTTGCATTGTTGAATGCAAGGATTTTAAAAAAATCATAATGGGTGTGTATGGGTTTTCTTGCTTTGATTTTTACACAATCCAAGTCTACAACTTTGTGATTCCCTTTGTTCTTTTGATGTGGACTTGACCAAGGATTATGATGTTTGGAAAGTAATATCAAATTCTCTCACTATTCTTCATACATTTCAAGTTTTGTTATACATGACTTCCTTGAACTTGTTATTCCTTAAAGTTCTTTCATTTGTATGTTGGGTTTGTGAATGCTTGCAAAAAAATAGCAATGGAATCAAGGGAGTTCAAATTTACTTGGAGTGCCATTTGCAACACTTGTTGTTACCATTTGGTGAGGGTGATTGAAAACATTCTTGACTCCTCATGAAATGCATGCAATTCAATTGTTGTTAACAACCTTTGAAGTTCAAGTGTCACCATCAAATGTCCACATGATATAAATTAGAGGAAATCACCAAGTCTTGATTGAAGAAAATTGCCAAAGATCATCCTTCACCACAATGTAATACATTTTCAATGTAGATTGGAGTTTTGCAAATTGCATGCATAACATAGAATATAGTTTGAATGTTTTGTTGGAGTAGACAATTGAGTGTTGCAATCCTATAGGAGCTTTGTAAACTGCAATAGAGTAACATTGACATTTGGGTAGGAGCTATACAAGTGTGATAGAATGTTGACGAGGAGGGAACTCGAACACTTTGCACCTTTGTACATTGAACATTCAAGTGAGGGGAGATGGAGAGTCAAAGAATTAGAGAGAGGGGGGGGGGAGGAATGAGCACTAACTAACATTGAATTAATTGCTTTGATTTTGATGTTTTATATAATGTCACTTTCTCTTTTTCTTTTGGAGGAAATTTCAATATTTGACAACATTGGCTCTTAACATCAAATTAACTCTTTTACCATGTCATATGCCAACTCGGACTTGGTGTTAGGTAAGATTGCATGTGTGGACTGTTTGGTGTTTTAAACACTCTCAACATTAGACTAACAGTGGTGCAAACACCAGGTGTGGCCTGGCCTTTACCCACTTACAAAGGTAGCTAGTAGTTAGCAGCTGCGTGGGGGAAGCAGGAGGATTTAGAAGTAGCCATCCAAGCATGCATCTCTCATCTTCTTACAATTTTTGCTCTTATGTTCACGTAACAGACTCAGAGATGTAACCCTAATCAATTTTAAGACCTGCCAGTTGGCACTATGTACACTTGTACCCACTGGCAGAAGTACACACTAACAAAAATGTTTTGTCCACTTGTTGCATAATCTTTTAATAGTTCTAAGATTGTCACTTGCAGCTACATCCGGCATGTAGTGTGTACGACTATGGACAAATGAATAATAAGAGAATGCTTATATGTTTGATCATGAAACTCCTCATATTGCTGTACTAATCCCTCCATTACTCCACATAGTCACAGTCCAGAACGTGCTTACTGGACAAATGGGTGCTAATTATTTGAGTTAGATAGCCTGTGGATTTAGATTCCACAACCATTAGTTTTATGGATTAAGTTAGATGCGGACTATATGAAGGCACAACTGCTCCATGGACATGACTTTGATTGCTGTACATAGTCCTACTGTTAAGGAAGGTTGTTTGTTTGTTTTGTCACATAGAGATCTCCCAGATCACAGAGCACAGCTATGTTCTTGGTGATGACTGGAAAGCCCTTGATGAGTAAGGTGGCATGGAGGAGCCTAATATTTAACCCTGCAATGCAAATTTGAGAATTTTTTAATCAGTTCAAAATCTTAGGGGAATCGTGAGGTGGACTCTTAGTACCATTGGGAAGCCACTTCCCTTGCTGAGTACAAGTGCACCAAAGCGGTTTCATGATTTTCAGACCTATGGGGCAGGTGTTTATGGAATTTTGAGTAATTGATCATCAGAGATTCAATAAAAAACTTCAAGGTTTTTAGGGAATTTGGAACTTTTTTGATTAAAATACATATTAATTTCATAAAACTTAACTAGGTTACAATCTTTGCTGAAGGGTACAGGTCACACCCTACAAATCCATCTACATAAATAAGCTGTGAAATTGTGAGCATTATATGCCATTGGGGTCGATAGCTATGAGTGCTGGGCAGTTATCTGAAATAGGAAAACAGATGGTTATTAGAGCAGTTCTTTGGTGGGTTCATAACCACGACTCTAAAACAAATCAAAGAATCAACTTCTAACATACATACATCCACAGTTCTCAAACAATTTGAATTTATTTTTCTCCCCCCAAATAAACACCCTTTATAATCATTGATGAAACTGCAGGTTCTTTGAAGTTTTTGAAATGAATGGAACTGGCAGTTCCTTAATTCAGATTTTTCTTTTTAAAAAAAAAACCATAACCAGATTTTCTCTAATTTTGGAAAACTTTTAAAATGCCTGCCCAACACTGGTAGCTAGCTACATTGTTTCCTGACACCTAGATAAAACTGGGTATGGTAGATCAAGGTTTTTTGTCACACAGGCTTTTAACAAAATTGTGTCTGCTTTGTTTTGGGGTTGTGTGCTTCTAAAACTTGAAGATTTCTCATTTACATGACAAGGTAGGCAAATTCCTGGACCATCTATCTATCTGCAAAAATATGGCATGGTCCTTACAGTGGGCCCCCCTTTCCAGGATTTGAGTGCAGACAAGGAAGGGGGTCTTTTGGCATGAGTGAGAGATACAGAAAGTCCTCTAAATTAAGTAGTGATGAGTTGTGATGAGGAAGGAAGGAAGGAGGAGGTAATGAAGGTGGAGCTGCTTTTTGGGTTCATGGGTGCAGAAACTTGACAAAGCTGGGTGCAGTGTGCAGAGTAAGTACTCAGTATAACAATAAGTACTAGGGTGGGCCTCTGTGCACTTTAAGGGCTCAAAGTACACTATAATCTAAACTCCCCCTGTAATATCACCCATCCCAATGCTACTCCAGTTGAGGTCAGCTTAATTTCAGAGTTCTTATGAAACCCAATTGTGAAAAAAACTGATCCTAAAACTAATAAATTTTCAGACATGAAAAATCACTATATATTCAATACCTTTTTCTCCATCAGTTTGAAACTGGCAAACCCACAAACATGCACATTGCCCTGTCAAGGACTTTTCAATGACATCAAAAGCAAAGTGGAGGGGAAGGGGAAGGGGATGGGGGGAGCCCACGGTTTGGGAGGGTTATGACATGGTCACATCCAAACAAACAAACAAACAAACCCCTATCTTCATACATAGTCTCACATATCCTGAAATTGTGAATCTCTATGGATTGTTGCCTAGATTTCATAAGTTCTCTTTCACCTATTCTTTGTTGGAATTTCAAACTCTTGGACCATCTCTACCCCACACCACACCTCCCTATTTGGGCCTCCATCAGAGTTTACCTCATACAACATATAGAGTTAACTATTCCTCCATCCCCACCCATAAACATGAACAAGTCGACTATACAACATATAGAATTAACTATTCCCCCATTCCCACCACCCATAACATGAACAAGTTGACTATACAACATGTAGAGTTAACTATTCTCACCCACAAACATGAACAAGTCGACTCTACAAAGCAAGATACTATTACAATGACACCACTCAAAATTGTTGGCCAATCAAAAACAATTATTTCCTTTTACGGACCCACCTGGAGAGCACTACATTGTGGGCTTATTTTACAGGACTCAAAGTGAGTTTCACACTCTTGGACTCGTGTACTTCATCCAAAACATAATAATATACAGGCCCTTTGACTGATGTGGGTGGAGATTCTCCACACTTCCCTGGAATCAATGGCCAGCTCTAAAAGAAAATATGGCTTTTTGGTTCCCTTGGTATGTATGTATGTATGTACTAAAGATACAAACCAAAATTTAACCACTAGATCTTCCATGCATCCCGGAAAGCAAGATTACAATGGACAAGCCCTAAAAGAGTGGTGTTTATTGTCTTTCTTTTGTGAGATATTTTACCATATCTGCATGCCCACAAGATCATAAGTTAAATCCAAAGCATGTAAAATTTTGAGAATATTACGGGGGTTAAGGTTGGTAATTAAACATCAAGGCTTGCTTGCATTGCCCCTGGCCTCCTTCCTCTTTGGTTCTCAGTTCCTTCACACTTCTCCAGTGAAATCTAACAAATGGATGCATGGATGTGAAGGACACTGGCAATTTACTTACTGGAAACTGACATGCTAATTGCCAAGTGTGCCTTTGTGGCTTTCTCAATACATTTTAGTGCATGATCATCTGTTGGATGGAATGATCAGTCGCACTCTATTTTGCTGTGCTCCAAATTGTAAAATCTTCAAAATTAGATGTAACACTCATGTTTGATCATCACAGCTAGTGTTATATAAATTTTGTAGAATGATATTCCATCTTTTTCTTGACACCGCATGCATGTGTATACTGTATAGCAGTGTTGTGTGGTAATTTGAATTTATAAAGAATCGACAGTTTCAGTTTCTTACTTATTTCAGAATTAGAGAACCACTGGCTCCAAGTTGTCGAAAGAAATAGAATCAAAGATCCACCAGTTCTGCCTATTTCAAAAACCTCGAAGAACCAGTAGCTTTCGTGAAACACCCAGTACAAGAACCAACTGTAATAAACAGAGTTATTTGATTTTCTCAAAGAAGATTGGAGAACAATGGTTATGAACCCTAAAGGGCCCTAAACATCAGAACCCGATCTTGTGATTATTTGAGAACCATGGTTATGAACCTCAAAGCCCAGTCACCCTGACAACCACTGGGGGTCTGTTCCTTCCTGTTCTGATATACCCTAAGCCCTAAACCACCTAGCATTGGAATATATGTACCGCACTCATGAGGAGCTTTGAATAACGTGGACAATTCCTTTGAGAATAGAAAGGTTTTAGGGTTGAGGGTTGGTGCTCATTGGAAATTGAACCGGAGGCAGCAGTTATGCATGAGCACAGTAGCAAATTGCTTGTGAAGAGTTGTGCATCTTTGGTCTCTAGATGTCCAAAGCTTCAACTACTTTATTGAACAAAGTAGTGAGACACAGATGCCATGCATGGGTTGTTGCCAGGCTCTCTCTGGGTATGTTTCCCTCCTCTCCCTACTTAACTTGAAGGGAGAATTTTGAAAGGAAATGGGTCCCAGATAACACATGGGATAAAGTGTGATGGGCCATTACGAAACATAGACACAAGGATTGCACAAAAGAAAAAAGTGGGGACCCAAACTCCGCAAAAGCAATCACAGTCCTGCTGATCCCCAAAAAGGCTAAAATCTATTTGACCAAGTCCAGCATTAAACTTTGTGCAAAGCAGTCAATCTTGACGCATCTGGCATTCACAACAACATGAGACCAATAGTTTGAGGCTTAGCCTTGTGTGGACAGAAAGAAGCAGCAGCCAAGGTTTGTAATTTCCCACAACAAGTGCCAGTAAACATGGTTTGGTCACAAGAGATGCAAATTTGCTTCTTCGAATTCTTTGTCGTCTTCACCACAAATGCACCACACAGAGCTCATTGGGTGCATGTTTAGCGTCTTTCCTTTCACCACCTTTCTTTTCTTTCATTTAATTGTTACTAGATTTTAATCAACAGCCCCGACTCCCGCTATTTTCAACAGTTTACACAATTTCAATGTCCTAGGTATCAGTGCCATATGGAGCACCACAATGTGTTTGTTTGTGTGTAAGAAGTATTAGATTGCAGCTGGGTGAAAGAACCAGACTTAGTCTGGTATCCAAACATACCAGCATTGTCTCGATATTGGGTACTTTTTGAAATTTTCATACGGTATCAGCTTGCTTGCTTCCTGCCAATGGGTACAACAGGACTAGATATGGTCACACTTGGTGTTTAGAGCTTGGCAACTAACATCACCTTAACAGCAACAAAGTGTCACAAATCACAGTACCATAATTTCTAACATTGCAAGTTACCATCAACTTCCTAAACCCTAATTCAAACGCGTGTTCTTCACACATGATGTTAATAAGTATCAAAGATGAAATCATCTTTTTGGAGTCTCCAATCTAGTTCGCACCCACAAAAGTAATCTTTTTTCTCTTTTTTTTGGAAAGAGAGTAATTGAAATAAAGATGGACAAGGATGCATGCTAAAAACATGGAGTTAATTTGTCTTTTTTTTAATTTTAAAGGGAGTCTTTAGTCTCATTTTTAATTTCTACCCATCAACATGGATATGAAAATGTAAATTAACATGTCCATGATATTTATATTTATTCAAATTCAATTTGACATCGACATGAACAATGATGAACTATTGAAAATCATATGAGAACATTAAAAAAAAAGTTGATCATCACTAATAGTGTACAGCAATGCAGAGCCCAAGTTGTTAATACTCCATCTCTTTCCTTAAGAGGATGGCAAGAGAGTTTAGAAACCTTCTTTTTTTCTTTTTTCTTTTTTACTGGGTATATTTTTGGATAAGATTAACTTAACAACTTAATGAAGTTTTACCTGAATCTACTGTTAAACTTTTATAGGATTCTTTGCTATAACTGGCGATTCTTTGCTAAACCATGGGTCAGAAAATGGCTAAAAAATGTTTTTGGCTTTTCTGCTTACCAATTTTTATTTTAAAGGAAAAAAATTCAACAGATTCTGTATTAAGTTCCAGTAGGTAGCCTAGCCAGATTTGGCTACAGCTACTTCACAAATTGGAACACCCCCACCACCCACTCCCCAAAGGGATTGATATCATTAGCAATTGTACCTTAATATCCTTCTTTCATTATTGTTTGGGAAAAAAAAAGATAGTGAGGAAGCTGGAACTAAGTAATTGAACCAATGGTCATAATTTGTTGTGTAGCCAAAGCAGCAATAAGCCATTAGAAGATTTAGATGATTTGGCTATAAACAACAAGATGTGAAAATAAAACAAATTTTAAAGCATCATTCTATGGTTTTTGGCTACCCACAAGAACCAAATATAGAAAATTTGGCAACATTTATTAGTTTTCTTTCATAGTTTGGTGATTGAAAAACCCTCGAATTCATGCAAAATGTTGCATTTTCAAATTTTTGATTTCGCTTAAATTCAGAGAGATTTCACGAATAAAAGAAAGGCTGACAACTGATCATTAACACTAATCAAACCTTTAGAGTAGAACTGTGTTAATTACTTAATTGATCACACAAACACTTAGACCTGTGAAGTCCAATTCCTGATGTTGGGTTTAAGTCCTGCAACCTTTGATCACAACCTTTGAACCCTGTATTAGTTGCCATCATTTAGTTTGCAACCCCAAACAAGACTCTCGGGGGTGATAAGCCAGAGGAAGGTGAGGATGACATCAAGTCAGCTGCTACTGAGAGTATTAGCTTACACTATACAGCCCAAAACTGCAAAAACCAATTTACACAAGAAGATGAACAAGGGGTGTGTGTCACACTCTGGCCTTGCCATTTACATTAAAAATATATATTTTAAGGCGAAAGAAGAATTATGGAAACTCAAATAGTTCACCATGCAAAAATCTAATATTCAAAACAATCCTCTAAAAGAAACCCAAAATCTTTCAAGATATATTGTAACTCTATAACTAATCTCAAGTTTCAACACAAGCACCCAAAATATCATCTTTCGAAAATCCTCATATAATAAAAATAGACCTATTATTATTATTATTACCTAGGGGCCTATAAAAATCCCTTAAGCTACTATACTTTATAATGAATCTAAACACAAACTCCTTGCCTTCTTCGTAAGCAAAGCAAACAAAGCATGATTTGTTTGAGCTGATTGAGTGCAGTTCCAACGATCTCATTTGCTTTTATGGACAAGTTGAAGCTCGTTGCCTACTGTGTTAAGGTTGGGGGTGGCAGATTATGTTCATTTTCTTGACCACAATATATGACATAATCTTCCACTGATGATCAGACAATAGTAATCAAAAAAATGTGTATGTTGAACACTAAAGACTTGAATCTGCCACCCCAGACCTTGATGCCATGGAACGGCCTTGCCCTGCCCATTCTGTTTGGGTGTGTTGCCCAGCTCACCCTAACGGGCTCACCTGGAACCTTGCCCAACATGATGGGCGGGGCTTGACCATTCTAGAGTATAGAAATTAACATCCAGTCTTCCCACCAGACATGTTCCACTACCAAATGGTTCACAAAGAAGCATACAAGTTTTTTGGAGCTTGCACATTATGTGCAGGATTCATATTAATCCCCAGTGCAAGCTCTGGATTCCAGCCAGTTCTACAACACATCCACAAGCGTCAATCTTTTGTCTTCACTCCCACTAGTGTTAGCCTGTGCCATTGGCCCAAGGTGTGAACTGGTTACCCAACTAATTTTTTTCCTTCCAAAAACTAATTCTGTAATTTAATTGAACTTTTAATTCTAAAAAATACTCCAAATTCAGTATCTCCTGCACTACACACTGTAGGTCTAAGAATTTCCAAATTACCTTCATTAAATCCTCCTCACCTCTGGGCTTTCCAAAATACCAAGAGTGTGCCCAAATTCCCTTATAATCTTTAGTTTTGATTTGAATGAATTTTTAAGTGAGAAAATTGTTCAATATTCAATAACTTTAGTGAGCCAGCACCCACACTGGTTACCATGATAAAAAAGCCCCAAACTTCACCTATATTTTGTTTCTAAATAAATATATGGTTATCCCATCCTTGCACCAAATCAAGGTCTCTAAATCCAAATCTAACATTTCTTGAGCTTAATTTGGGCACTAGAGGCCTCCCCCACCTCACCCATGTTAATAGTGCCCTACAATAACACATGAACAAATGGTCTATAACTTTATTCAGTTCATTTTTCACGTTTACGAGTGGGAATAGGAGAGAAATTAACATTGTTCCTTGGATGCATTAAATCTTATTTCATAGAGGCTGGGCATGCTCTCTAAGAGTAGATTTACCCATACCCAGGATGTGGGCCTTTACAAGTCTACAACAGCCAAAATACCTTACTTGAGGGTTAGTTTCATCATTAAATAATCCTTTGAATATTGAATTGAATTATTATTGGAAATGACACTCAAGTGATGAAAATTTTCATAATTATGCCAAGCTATGATATGGTTAATTTAAACTACCTACCTATATGGAAAGATTATATATCCGACTATTATTCTAGATGCCAAAAAGCATAATAATTCCAATACTAAAAATAATCTGATTTTTTTGAAAGAAATTGATTATTTGTTTTCTCAATGCTGAAGTTTACCCAAGGTTACACAAGTTGGCCCTAGATTACACTAGTTTGCAACCCCCTTTCCCCTCCCGCCCCCCCAAAAAATCATAAACATGAAATCCTGGAGAGTAGAAATGAGGATTAATTAAATGTTCACTAAATGGGCCAATAGACATGGTCCACATTCAGTTCTTACTAACTTGGACCAGAATGGGTGAGAAACTAACTGTGGTTTAAACCTTGGTTCTAATCATGGTTTTCAAAAATCTTGGTTCCAGTTCCAGTTCCAGTTTCACACTCAAATAGAATGAGGTTCCAGTTCTAGGTCCGGTTCTTTAAGAAAATAAAATTCAACTTCTAGTTCCTACTCTAATTCCAAAACTCAGACCCTTTGGGGGGGGGCGGGTTAGTTCTTACTGGTCAGAACTGGAACCGGCGGTTCTTACCCTCCGAAGCAGGTGCCCACCCAACATTGGTTCAAACTCAATTTGATGTTATTTAAACTTCCAATAGACTTCACCATCCAATCTCCTCTTTCCAACCCCATCATACTTCTATTGGACATACTCTGAGCTTGAATGGTTAGGGTTTAGGGTTTGAAGACTTTTGAATTAAGATTGAATTTGCAAGCAACTGAGGTTATTTGCAGTGTTGGGCAGGTGCCAGGTTTGGCAGGTTAGGACCACCAGTTCTGGTTTGAGTTACTAAAATCAGAACCAGTTGCAACTGGTTCTGATTTTCGAACTGGAAGTGGGTTAACCCAGTTTACTGAAAGTTGAACCAAAACTGGATCTGATTTTGGAACTGGGTTTTTTGGAACTGGAAGTGGTTTCTCAGTTTTTTTTAATGAACCAAAACCGAACTGGAACTGGATTCAGATGAGGAATTTTTGGGGACAAAAACACTTTTTTTGAACAAAAGGACTAGTAGAACTGGGGACCGACCAGCGGCTAATCACTGGTTTTGATCCAGGTTACCTGAAACTGGGTCTGATTTTTAAGAACTGGAACCAAGATTTTTTTTTGTAAAGAATCGGGTTCCATCCAGGTTCCAATTTTTTTGTGAACCAAAACCGCTCTAATTTATTTTTTAGAATGGGGAACCAAGGGTTCTTCACCCACACGAAAACAAGGGGGGTGTGTCACACTATGGCCTTGCGATTTATATTTAAAAGTATCTTAAGGCAAACGAAGAATGATGGAATCTCAAATATTTCACCATGTAAAAAAAATATAATCTTCAAATTTTAAAAAAAAAACCAAAATCCTTCAAGGTATTATAAGTCTATAATTAATCTCAAGTTTTCAACACAAGCCAAAATATCATCTTTCAAAAATCCTCATATAAAAAATAGATCTACTACCTAGGGGGGGGGCCTATTAAAAATCCCTTAAGCTACTATACTCTATAATGAATCTAAACACCATAATAATATCCTTCTTGCCTTGGTAGGCAAGGCCAGAAAGGGAGGCACTTGTCATTGGCTGCATGGAAATTCTATTCCTAAAATTGGCTGTCACTATTTTTGACCTGGACCAATAGCCCTTCCTAAGAACACCTGAAGAACACCCTACCTCCTATTCATAAAGGTCAAGAACTGCCCAACACTAATTAATTGGAACAACCTGGTCACACCATGATCATAAATGATGTGGAGGAGGAGAGAGTTCATAATAGCATTTTGCAACAACAAATTTCACGCAAGCTGAGATGAGAGAAAAAAAAAGCCAAAAAATCCAATAAAAATCGATGGTTGGAACAAGCAATCGCATGAAAGACAAAAGGAAAGGTCAACAAACACACAAAGCTCACACAGCTCCTCGCAAGAACCAAAGAAGGGAGAGAGTTAGTCCCTCTCGTGCTAGGAAACTATCTCATGCACATCCCCCTCTAACGTCACTTGCATGTAAATCGTGAGATTTTTAAATAATAAAAGAGATCTAGAACAAGCATCTCCCGCCAAAGCAATCTTCCTCTCTATAGCAAAAGGCTAAAGCACAATGAAAAGCAAAGCTACTCAAATTTTGGATAACTACAGTTATTACCTTATCATCATCCACTTCTACATGTGGGTTTGTACAAGAGAGAAAACTTGGGTACACTCACAAGTTACAACAACAACAACTTTTCCATTAAAAAAATCATAGAAGAAAAAGTCAGCTTGAGTCCTCAACCTCCAAAAGGATTGCTGGGACCACCCCCTCTTGGATCCCCTCCCTTCCTCCCCACCC